>Ga0181369_1000156_pt1 | contig 19224 bp, 20 predicted proteins | sample LowvirmetaG_8_FD_130088 | JGI IMG/M metagenome (GOLD analysis project Ga0181369, IMG submission 130088) | Marine viral communities from the Subarctic Pacific Ocean - Lowphox_04 viral metaG | ecosystem: Environmental > Aquatic > Marine > Oceanic | place: Subarctic Pacific Ocean | collected... | reverse complement strand
TCGGGTTACCGCCCTCCTGTGGACGTTAATGATACCACTACAATATCTAAAAAGAACGCTGTAGAGGCTCTTGGTGCTGTTGTTATCACCCAGATTGACTCTGAAGGTGTGCCAGTTGAGACATGGACACTTAACAATGCTTTCATTCAAGATGTCAACTATGGAAGCGATCTTGGATATGGCTCAGATGATTTGACTGACCTCACAATCATATTCAAATACGATTGGGCTTCTATTGAGACAGCTAACGCATCTGAGGCTGGCCCACTCCTTGGTGAGGCTTCCACCAGATACTGGATGCCTGGACAGTCAAGCTAATTAGAAGAGGTGCTTTTTGACTAGAAGAAATAACCGGGCTAGGACAAGCTCTCCTGCCCCATTCGTGGCCGATGCTGGCCCGAAGCCACAGATAGACATGGCAAATCCCACAGAGTTTGTGGCTTTGCCTACCGGTGGCAAACTATACCCTCCTGGCCACCCTTTCTATCTGAGAGAGGAAGTAGAAATAAGATTCATGACAGCAAAGCATGAAGACATTCTTTCTTCACAGGCACTCATCACAAGAGGAGTGGTGCTTGACAGGCTCTTAGAGGCCCTTCTGGTCGATGATGTCGATGTCGATACCCTCTTGACTGGGGACAGAAATGCCATCTTCCTAGCGGCTAGAATCACGGCCTATGGCTCTGAATATCCTACCATTATAACATGCCCTTCATGCGGTGCAAAAAATGAATCTGAAGTAGATTTAAATACTTTTACACTTAGAGAGATACCAGAAGATATCCGACTCACAGAGAACGGAACATTCCTTGTAAAGCTACCAAGATCTGGTAGAGAGCTAGAGATCAAGTGTTTGAGCATGAGAGAACAAGAATACTTGACTAAGAATGCAGAAGCAAGAAGAAAGAATAATTTACCAGAAACTGCTAGAACTGACTTTTTGAAAATGGTTGTTGTTTCTATTGATGGAGAAACAAGTAAAACTATGATCAACTCTTTTATTAATGGGCTACCAGCCGGTGACTCCTTGCATCTAAGAAAAGTATATTCCTCTGTATCTCCTGACATAGACACAAAGCAAGATTACGAATGCCCCTCTTGCGGCACTACAACGGCTCTTGAGGTGCCGTTGGGTCTTAGCTTTTTTTGGCCTGTCTAATAATTACATAGAGCAAGTCTATGAGCAGTTTTTCTTCCTGTCTTATCACGGAGGATGGTCTTTCATGGAAGCCTATAATCTCCCTATCCCGATCCGAGATTGGTTTGTTAAGCGACTTATAAAGCAAAAGAAGCAAGAAATGCCCCAGGATAAACAAGAAGCATAATATTGTATTCTATACTATTTATAGTGATGGGGGCGTCTTAATATGATAGATCAAATTGTACAGGCAATAAAAGATGGCTTCGCAGAGGTTGCAAGGTCTAACCCTGATGTCGCCCGAAAAGTCGTGGGAGGAGTGCAAGATGCTCAAGACCTACTTGGCAATCTTAAACCTGAACTGTTAGAACAAAACTTAAACCTCTTTAAAGGTCTGGGCACAGGTGCAACCGAACTAACTGAAGGTATGTTGGGGCTAGTGGCTGCCAGTAAAGCGCTGAAAGCGGATCTTAATGCTTTAACAGATCCATTTTTTGCAGTGGGACAGCAAGCAAAGGAAGCAGCAATACAATTTAATGCTGCTACTGGTTTTGGTGGTGAGTTTGATGATGCTATTTTTTCTTTGAGAGAAAGCCTAAAAGGGTTTCCAGTCGATGCTCAGGATGTAACTCAAGCAACCCAGCAACTATCTAAAGGGTTCTCTGACTTCACTCTTGGGGGAATTAGTCCGGCAGAAGAACGTATAGCAAAAACTGTAACTATACTTGGAAAGTTGGGCGCATCTATAGAAGATCAAACTACAATTGTTCAAGGCCTTAGAAAAGGTTTTTCTCAATCAGATGCTCAAATAAATATGTCTTTGAAAGAGTTTGAAGCTCTGGCAGATACGCTAAATGTAGATCTTGGAACAGTTATGTCCAATTTCGCAGCTCAAATCCCACTATTTGGAGCATTTGGAGATAATGCAGTTAGTACCTTTAGAAGACTGCAGGCACAATCAAAAGGCACAGGATTGGAACTTAATAAGCTAGTTGGGATCAGTGAGAAATTCACAACCTTTGAAGGAGCCGCAGGAACAATTGGACAACTCAATCAATTGCTTGGAGATACTGGACTTCTTCCGACCGACCTTGTTGCAGCAGCATTAGAAGATCCTGCAGAAGCCGTATCTCTTTTACAAGATGCTCTTGGAGGTTTTGACGTAGAAAACCTTGGCGGAGGTATGAAGAGAGTTTTGGCAGACATCCTTGGTTTTGGAAATGATATCACAGGGTTTATCTCTTTTGCCAGAGGCAGCACTGATGCTCTTGAAGACCTGGGAATGCAAGCTGCTAAAACAGACACTGAGCTTCTTGACAGTATTAGGAAGGGCACTGATCCTGGGGCTATGGCGACAGCTATGGGAAGACTAGGATTTTCTGTGGACGGCGTGGCAGAGCAAATATCAATACTTGAAGATGCAACTTTCGCTAAGGCTATCACAGGAGCAGAGACACTCAGAGAAGAGATGGGAGCAATAACTTTAGAGGCTGTAAGAACAAATGAAGCTATACAAAATATTTTAAAGAGTGCAGGAGAAAGCCCAATCACGTCTCTCGCGGACACAGCAAGTAGTTTTACGGGCGTTGATGTGGATGCACAGCTTACTCGAATCATAGAAGCAGAAAGAGAAGAGATGAAAAAAGCTCTTGTAGACTCTGTTTCTAATATACAGGTCCATGTTTATCTAGACAGAAGCCAGTTGGCACAACAGATAGCCGCAGAATTTAGCACTGGAGGTATGTAGTAATGGTTGCATTTAGCACAGATCCATCTGATGTCCTAGAATCAAAAGGTCAAGTTTTAGAATTTTATCAAACTTTTTCTGGTGCCAATGTTGCTTTTAAGGCTTTTCTAAAGAATTATTCTGAGACCTTCAACAGTGCTTGGACCCAGTCTCAAACACTTGGTCGCCCTGACCCTATTCAGACATTCCGTGGAACCAGTAGGTCAATACAGCTTGGATGGGTAGTCCCAGCTTTCGATCTACAAGACGCAGAAGCAAATTTAGTTAAAACTTCTACATTAGCTAGAATGTTATATCCCGAGTATTCTAAAATTGACAACGCCTCAACTATGTCAAAAGGTCCATTAATAAAGATTAAATTTGCTAACTTAATCTTTGATGCCTCTAGAGGCCCAGCTGGAGATGTACGAACATCTGGCCTATTGGGAGTGATAACTTCTTATGGTTGGAGCCCTGTTATAGACGAGGGATTCTTTGACCCTGGAAAAAATCTTTTCCCAAAAGCTATTACACTTTCTATAAATTTTAATGTTCTACATCAGCATACTCTTGGTTGGGAAAAAGCAGAAGCCGTCCAGCTTTCGGAAAGAAGGAGAAACGGTAAGGAAAGAAAACGAGATGTAAACAAAGTCAACGAAAGAAGAGAGGCGAATGCTTCAAACGCAGCGCCCGAATGGGGCTCAGATGCTGCTCTTTTTCCATGGTCAGCAGGATTACAGAGAGCAAATACTATAATTGGTACAAACACTGTTGGCGATAACCCTACAATAGAACAGGCAAATGATGAAGTTTTAGGGGGAAATGACTAATGTCTAGATATTTTGGTAGAACTAAATTTTTTAACAATAAAAGAATGTACGAAGACACATTCCAAGAACGTGGAGTAGAAGGCATTCAGCAATATACGACACCAAACTTGAAGCATATAACAAAAGATCAAATAGCTTCTCTGACCGTCATAAGCCATGTTTGGAAAACAGGAGACAGGTTTTTTAAGCTTGCTCACGATCACTATGGCGATTCTACTAAGTGGTGGGTGATAGCTTGGTACAACAGAGCTCCAACAGAAAGTCACGTAAAATACGGTGATATAATCTATATACCACACCCTCTAGAACAAGTGTTAATATATCTAGGAGTTTAGGATGTCAGACAGAGAATCGGTAGACCCAAGACAGCAGGTGCCGAACGAACAACAATCTGAAGTTACACAAGTCCCACAGGGGCTTGATCTTAGTCTATATGATATTGACGTCTCTGAACCTTTTGGGTTTGGTACAGGACGTGACGACCCCCAACATCCTTCGATTATTTACGACAAAGAAACAGGGTTTGCTATAAACAATAACCCAGTAGATGGCGAGTTTGGAGATCCGAGAGTCAGGGACCTTCAGATTTTAATGATTAACGAGTTAGATTCTCAAGGTAGAACGAATCAGCCAAGTGATGTACTCCCAGACTTTGGTGTTGATGGTATTTGGCGCTGCGAGACACAGGCTGCGTTCAACAGACTTTTAGATGAAAAAGGTGTACAAAATAGAACAGTTGGTAATTCTGAAAGCTACGACTGTCCCGGATTGGAGCAGTTTGTTTTAGATGAGAAAACTCTTGAACAGCTAAAAGGAGAAAAGAGCGAGGAAGAAAGTTCAACCTCAAAAGATGGAGGTGCAACTGATAAAGACGCAGAAGCAGCAAATGAAGTAGTAGATCTGAACGATCAGTGTATCGTTATATCAAACCTAAGGCAGATTCTTGAAAAAAGCAGTGCTCCAAAAGGAGATAAATATCCATCTTTCTTTATGGGATCGGCAGACGAGTCGTTGAGTAGGGATCAGATAAGGTATAACAGGATACACAAAATAACTACAACAGAGCCTGCCACAATGATGAACAGATTGCGGATGACCAGGGGTGCCTTAGAGTTCTTGGGCATTAGGCATTGGCAACTTTCTCAGCTTGTTCCCACTATTAGAATCTATAAGCAATACCCGCAAGGTAAAAATAAACCACCGAGAGAGGTGGAAATCAAATTTAATTCTTTTGTAGATCCAATAACTGATTTACAAGACATGCTTAATAGCAGAGAACAAAGAGGCGTAGGAGTTGGGATAGAGTATCTTCAATACAGCCTAATAGGTCCCAACCCAGATGTAGCAAAAAAGCAGGTAATTGGAAAATTAGCTATTTATGCTCAAAACTTTAACGAGCTTTTTAAAACAAGGAGAGGCTTTGATCAAGACGGCGTAGAATTTGAGGGAGGGTATAGAATCATAGACCTTCTCCTGCAATCTTTAGGAACTGCGGGTAGAATAAATGATCCAAATAATTATTCCTTAAAAATAGTTGTTGGATGGGGCGCTAGTGGAGGCGGAGGTATTTTAGAACCAGCGTTAGTAAGTGCGATAAAAGAAATGCAACTCACAACGATTGTTTCTGTAGGAGACTATGATATTGACATTCAAGATGATCAAGGCGGCTCTGTCAGGGTGGTACTAGATTTTTACCCAAGATTAGAAGCAGTCACTCTTGCTCGGGGCTCAGATGTTCTTGCTGATGAAGCAACAAGAAAAAAAAGAAAACAAAGAAAAAACATCTTTGATAAATTAGTAAGAAGTGAAAAACTTGTAGACCCTGAAAAGCCTGATGGAGGCAGTGAAAGGTGTCTTTCTGCGGAGCAGATAAAAGAACTGAAAGCCTCTTATGACAAAGATGTTCGCAGAGATATACAAAATTCTCAATCTACACTCTTAAGAAAATTACAAGAATCTAATCTTATTTACTCGCTAATACTACGCACACCAACAGACGAAGAGGTCAAAGAGCAGATTAATGCTATAGCTACACAAACAGCCAGCTCGCTAACAGGGGAGCTTGCAGGCAGTTTAGATTTAGCGAGGCTCATGCTTGAGTTTAAAAAGAATCAAGTAGTAGAAGTTTTAAATGATGCCTTTAATGATGAAAGGTTGAAAAACGATAGGGACTTACTGTTAAACCCAGAGACACGCATGGTTCAATATTTCTTTTTAGGAGATTTGCTTGCTGTAGCTTTGGATAATGTTTTTGAAGGCGAAGACAAAGATATTTATCTTGGAAATGTTAAATATATTATGGGACCGGTTACTTTCCAGGATAATAATGGACAAGACATAACAATAAATATAGCGGATATTCCCATATCGGTTGACCTGTTTGTAGATTTCATGGCTAAAAAAATGCCAACAGGAATAGAGTCAGGAACAGCTTATCCTCTGTACCTGTTTACAAGAGGCGTTATAAAAGACTTAGCGTTTGAAGCGTTTGGGCCTGAATGTAATTTTGGATTAGACAGAAAAAGTGTTGTCTTAGAGACTGAAATTATGGGAGTTGATTCTGGGAGTGGAGGGACAGATCAACTAGATTCAAAATACAACGTAAAGGAGCCTGTTGGTGGTCGTAAAAAAGATAGAAAATCAAAAGATTCTTCCCAAAACGTAGAGATGAATTCAAAAAATGGTTCGGGATTGTTAGACATTGATCAATTTAAGATTGATTTTGATAACCCAGATAATAGTACATTCATTTTTGATACAAGAAATCAAAAGAGCCTAAGAGATAGATATACTTACCTTGTGATCTATGCCAAGACTGGAGACATAGATGTAGGACCGCCGAGCGAAGGTGAGACTAGGTTCCGTAGAGATGCTGCACAAGGAGTTTACCATGTGACTAGTGGCTTAGATCGTGGACTACTGAAGAGTGTGTCATTTAATAAGGCTAGTAATGTCTCTAAATATTTGAGATCTGCTCGAATACAAGAAAACAGAGAGCTACCAGATCTTCAACTAGCAAATTTATTCGAAATTAATGCCGAGATGTATGGGAACGCTTTATTTTGGCCAGGAACTTACATGTATCTGAACACAAGAGGTCTAGGATCAGACCTTTTAGGAGACCCTGCCGATAACCAGACTCCGTCTCCAGCGAACATTCTTGGAATTGGTGGTTACCACCAGATCAAAAGAGTTGATAACACAATAAACGCCTCCGGGTTTAGCACTAAAGTGTCTGCTATGTTTGTAAAAAGTGGAGATGGCCGACCTAAAAATCTGGTTAAGAGCCCGACTCCACCAGAGCTTGTTAATAAGTCCTGCGAAGATAATTTCTTTGCAAAAGCGAAAGAACAATTAAATGATGCATTACTTAATACTGGGGAGGACAAGTAATGTCTATAAGAAAGTTCATAGGCAGCAATAGTTTGAGCAATTCTAGAATTTTGTTTAATGAAAGAGCAAAATATAGAAACGAAGCAATCAGTAAAAGACTTCAAGCAGAGTACCCAGGAGTTTTTAGAGACTTCTGGTTTATTGAAAACATGTATTACGGTAAAATAAACAGATTGCATGAGTTTATGATTCCAAAAGAGTCTAAAATAAAAACTGTTCAACTAGATGGTGGTGAAAGTTTATTTGTTCTTGACTTTGTCGCTGATGCTATAAATGGTTTCCTCAAAAGCTATGACCAAGCTTTAAACAACGGGAAGATATCCAGACAAGATCAGGTTCTATCTTCTTTGGTTCCTGTAAAAGGTTATACAAATGTTTTATTTGATTACGAAAAGAATGTAAGATTATTAAGAGATACTATCCATCCTATTTTAATTGAAAAAGAAAAACAAATTCATGATTTTGAATCTTTTGTTGATCTGTTTATGGAGATGCTCTTTGAAAATTATACTAATAATCCATTTACTCTTACTGGATTTGTTTCTAGTAAACTTTCTCCCCTATCCATGACTGGCTTATTCGTTGAGATGTCTAATCTAGACTACGGAAAGGATCAAGAAAAAATAACAGAACTTATTGATAAACCAAGTTATACTTTCTTTATAAAGAATTGTGCTAAGCATGGATTTTTAATTGATGTTAACGTCCCATGGAGAATCTGTGCTAACATCGGCTCACTAGAAATGGAAAGCTACATGGCGAAGTACGATTCTAACAAAGACAAAGTCTTCAACGATTACTATGATGTATCGTATAATAGAGATATAGAATATATGATGAATTATCTATTATCTTTTTATAATAGATTTGTTACATTTAGACCTTTTATTCAGAATGAAAAAGTAGATGGCTTTAATATACATAGATATGTCACTCGAAGAAAGAAGTTGACTAAAGAAGAACTAGACTTTAAGTATGATAATAAATTTAGATTAAATTTATATATTGATTTAAGAAATAGAGAGACCAATAGTCGGTATAAAAAAGCCTTAATAAATAAGATAAAGAACAATGCTATGGGATATCTTGACTCTCTAGGGATGCAGTCAGCAATGTCGTACATAGATCAGCAGTTCAAAGGGTTTTTAAACGACAGAGGGGCATACAACAGTCTCAATATCGCCTCAGAGTTGGAGCTAGAAAATGCACAAGCTTCTGGACAGGACTTGCAGGAAGTGCTAGACCGTTCGGTAGCAGAGTCTAGAAAGACGATTTACTAGCGGAGTTAATGTGCTGTTCCAAACGTTAGACGATAAAAACGAGTGTGTTGCGTTCTACGAAGATGGTGAGTTTGTCAAGTCTTACCGTGGTTCTATGACACACAGCTGGACTGCACCTGCTTATTTGCAGGGATACGATATCGAGTACGCTTACCTTTACGCGAAGTCAGGCTTGAAGGATGTGTGTCCTGAGCACCTGACCAAGGAGCTGACCGAATGTTTAGACTTGCTGCGTGCCTACACATTGTCGATGGTGGAAGCACAGTTAGACCTGAACCAGCACTGCTTCTACGATTTAGTACCCGAGAGCTTTCTGAAGAGGTTCTGTGAAATCAAAAATAAGATTGCAGCACATGTGTTTGAGAACTTTGAGAAGCCAAAAGAGTATAAGTTTTTAAAGCAACTGCACGAACTAACACAAGAGATTTCTAATAGGAAACTAAATTTAGACTTCGAAGATAGCATTAGATTAGCGGATCTTTCTAAGCCATCTCGTAGTAAGCTTCGTAGCGTCAAAAGGTCAGCACCCTATATCAGGTATAATATCTTTGGCTCTAGGACAGGGCGGCTCACTACTAGACCAAACAGTTTTCCGATCTTGAATATCAACAAGGAGTTTCGGAGTGCTATCCGGCCTACTAATGACTTCTTCGTAGAGCTTGATTACAATGCTTTTGAATTAAGAGTTCTGCTCTATCTTATGGACAAAGAACAGCCCAACATCGATATCCATGAATGGAATATTCAAAATGTTTATCGAGGGGCTGGCAGCAGAGATGAAGCTAAAACAAGAATCTTTTCTTGGCTTTATAACTTAGAGTCTGACGATCATCTATCCGAGCGTGCATATAACAGGCAGGAAATCATTGACAGGTACTGGGATGGCCAAAGAATTATCAATCCTTTCGGAAGATCGATAGAGGCTGATAAGTTTCATGCCTTGTCGTACCTAATCCAGAGCACTGCCGCTGATATAGTCTTGAGGCAGATGGTAAAGTTGCACAAAATGTTAACTGAGGTTGAGTCACACATTGCCTTTACAATTCACGATTCTGTAGTGCTCGACATGTCATACGACGATGCACATCTATTACCGGATCTTAAGAAACAGTTTTCTACTTATAGGGGCACAGAGTTCTTGACCAACATGTCAGTCGGGGCTAACTTTGGAAACATGGAGACCAGAAAATGAAGCCAACACCAGAAGAGATTGCATCTATCAACGAGGAAGCACTAATAGCAGATGGGCTAGGTGACGCTATAATTGGCTACGGGAACCAGTATCCAAAGAATCCTGTAGTTATCTACGACTACGATAAGTGCGTGGATATACTCATAACGCAGGGGATGTCTTACCATGACGCAGTAGAATGGATGGAATTCAATGTTGTTTGCTCATACATGGGAGAGGGCACACCAATTTTTATGAGGAATTTCGAATGGATGTAGTAGGACTTGGCACAGCAGCATGTAATATTGCGGATCATTTTTCGAGATACCCACAGTACACAGTCCATAAGATTGATGTGGGTATTGAAGGAGATCGCTGTTTTTCTGTAGGTCAGCAAAGAAATGCTGAGGATTACGAATCTAATGTTCCGGTTATGAGCGATTTCTTTTCTGGTTTTGGTGACGAGGTACTGTTCATCATAGCAGGGTCAGGCAACATCTCCGGGATGGCTCTTAGAATCCTAGAGCAAATAAAGAACAAGAGAATAACAATTCTGTATATTAGCCCAAATAAGAAGACTTTAACAGGGAAGAAAAAGCTTCTAGAAAGAGCAACCTTTGGTATTCTTCAAGAGTATGCTAGATCCGGGCTTCTGGAAGAAGTTGTTATTGTTAGCAATGAAAAAGTTGCGGAGATCGTAGGGGACTTGCCAGTAATCGGATACTACAGGAAGATTAACGAGCTCATAGTATCTACTCTGCACTTCATAAACATTTTCAACAGAACAGAACATGTTTACGGCGTCGTAGAAGACAAAGATGATGTGTGTGCAATAACAACAATCGGTATACTGGATCCAGAGACATCTAAAGAACAAATGCTCTTTGATCTTGACCTTATTCGCGAAAAGGACTACCAGTATGCTCTTAGAAACAGTGTGCTCATGAGTGAATCAAAGGTTATACCTACCATTGAAGGCCATATGGAAGAAAAAACAGAAACCTGGTTGACAAAGATATCGTATAGGATATACTCCACCGAGTACGAGACAGACTATGGGTATGTGATGTACAGAACATCCAAAGTGCAGGGGGAGTAGATGAAAGCGTATATGGTTTCTTTTCGTAAGTCTGATGGTTCTATCAGGCAAATGATCTTTTCGAAAATAAAAGACTTGCCATCTTCTTTCGTTAATGGTAAACTAACCGGCACCGGAAAGCAAAAGACTCTGTCCGAGGGTCGAGAGCTTGTCTGGGATTTGGAAAAGAACGCATTTAGAGTTGTAAATTATAATACACTTGTTGGCAATATTGTCGAAGTGAATTATGATGAAGGAAAGTTAATTTAAACAGTTAGTGCGTAAGAATACCTCTTGCGTAACTATAGGGTAACCACCCACATAACAATAGGAGTACCAAAATGGGTATCAATCTAGATAAGATGAGAGCAAAGTTGGATCGACTTGAGGGCAAGAACGCCCGCAAGGAGAGCATTTTTTGGAAGCCTACCGATGGCGAGCAGACCATCCGTATTCTTCCGGTAGCGGACGGCGACCCCTTCAAGGAGTTCTGGTTCCACTACAACCTTGGCAACAATCGTGGATTCCTTTCGCCAAAGCGTAACTACGGCGAGGCAGACCCACTCGATGATTTTGTCCGTAAGCTTTTTAACGAAGGCACTGATGACTCTGTCAAGATGGCCAAGAACCTTATGGCACGCCAGCGGTTCTTCTCCGCAGTTATTGTTCGCGGCGAGGAAGAGAAGGGTGTTCGCCTCTGGGGCTACGGTAAGACAGCATACAAGGATCTTCTCGACCTTGTCATGAACGAGGACTACGGGGACATTACAGACCCTGAGACAGGCACTGACCTCGTTCTCAAGTACGGCAAGCCTCCTGGAGCTTCCTACCCACAGACAAGCCTTACACCGCGTCGTCGTCCGTCTCCGTTGAGCAGTAACGAAGATCAGATGGCTGATTGGGTTCATGCTGTACCAGACTTTGACAAGGCATTCGCAGAGTCTCGCAAGACCCCAGACGAGGTTGGTCAAATGCTAGACGAGTGGCTTGCAAGTGAGTCTGATGGCGGAGAGACAGAGCGTTATGGCGATAGTTCTGCTAAAAAAGAGTCCACTACTTTCAATAGTGTGGACGATAAGCTAAACGAACTACTAAATAGTAGCGCAACCATTTGATTCCCCCCGCCGCAGGTAGGCACGGGCTGAGAAGCGATCCCAAGCTTCTCTAACAGGTGCCTAATTTTTTGATAAAGGAAAAATAAAATGATAAACATTAACATCATGTCGGCTCTACAAGATCGTAGAGTCCAGGTTGGTCTAGCAGCTGTAGGGCTTTTCTTTGTTGCCCTTATCCTTGCTGACTGCGATACATCGAGAGCAGATGTAGCTGCAACAACTCATGCACCAACCACCGTGCCAACAGTAAGTGTTACCCCTCCTACCCAGGATGAAGACACACTAGAGATTGTCTCAGAAAACACTGAAAACTGATTGACACACGGCAGGGCATCTAATATAGGTGTCCTGTCTTTTTATTTTATGGAGGTAACGTGGCGAAGAAGCAAAAGACTGGTTCCGTATCCGTAGGCGATATGATGAAGAGAATGAATAAGCGATACGGAATGCAGGTAGCCCATGATCTGACACAAGAGAACCCAACAGAGGTTAAGGGATGGATCCCAACTGGTTCACGATGGTTAGATTCGATCATTTGCAAAGGCAAGAAAGCAGGAATCCCTATGGGCAAGATTACTGAGATTGCTGGACTTTCCGCAACTGGTAAGAGTTACATGGCCGCTTGCATCGCAGCAAACGCTCAGAAGATGGGCCAGTATGTTGTTTACTTCGACTCAGAGAGTGCGATTGATCCTTCGTTCCTATCCAAAGCTGGTATAGATACTAGTCCTGAATATTTTATGTATGTTCAAGCTATTACTGTAGAGCAAGTTTTGGAGATGATCGAAGAGTTTATTGGGATGGATCAGCCTATGGTTTTCATCTGGGACTCGATTGCAAACACTCCAACGGACTCTGATAAAGAGGGTAGCTTCAATCCAAATGCCTCGGTTGGCAAAAAAGCAAGAACTCTTTCTTTGGCATTTCAAAAGCTTACTATTCCTCTTGCGAATGCAAAATGTACATTGCTTTGTCTAAACCAGTTAAAGCAAAAGATTGCTTCCACCCACGCCGAAAGAATGGAAGCCATGTCTGAGCCTCTGACCACGCCGGGAGGTAAGTCTGTTGTTTATGCGTCTTCTCTCCGTATTTGGTTAACTAAGCGTAAGTCTAAGGCTTCTTTTGTTCTTGACGACAATGGATTTACGATTGGCTCGGAAGTTAAGGCTACTCTTAAGAAGTCTCGGTTCGGTACAGAACGCCGCCAGTGTACCTTCCAGATTACTTGGGGAGATGATGAAGTTAGAATCATGGACGAGGAATCTTGGTTTGAGGCTATCAAAGGGTCAGAATATATTAAGCAAAGTGGAGCTTGGTACACTCTTGTTTACGACAATGGCGAGGAACAAAGATTCCAAGCTACAAAATGGATGAAGTTTCTAGAAGATCCAAAATTCCGAAGCAGAGTTGAGGAGTTGATGGATCTTGAAGTTATTGGGAAGTATAAGGATAGAAAGGGCGATATCACAGCATTTGAAGATGTTGACGCTCATCTTCCTGACTAATAGTATTAGGTGAGGTGTCCGAGTGGCTTAAGGATCCGGTCTTGAAAACCGGTGAGGGTTAACGCCCTCCGTGGGTTCGAATCCCACCCTCACCGTTTTTTCTGGGGGAAAAATGAAAAGGGCAATGATAATAGACTGCATGAATATATATCTGCGGTCATATATAGTAGACCCAAGTCTCTCTACAAATGGCCACCCAATTGGTGGCTTTAAAGGTTTTCTGAAAACACTCCAGAAACTTTGTAGAGAGATAAAGCCTGATAAGGTTATAATTGCTTGGGACTGTGGCGGAGGGTCAAGAAAGCGAAAGACCCTTAATAAGAATTATAAAGCTGGTAGATCTCCTGTTCGACTCAACAGAGAAGTAAGGAACATGACTCTGAGGGAAGAACAAGACAACAAGATATGGCAACAGATCAGACTTTCTGAGTACCTAAATCAACTTGCTGTAATCCAGTATTGTATCGAAGATGTAGAAGCCGACGATATTATCTCATATCTGGTGCAGAACAAAAGACTGGCAGACTGGCAAAAGATTATCATCTCTAGTGACAAAGACTTTTACCAATTGTGCGACGATAAGACGGTCATTTATAGGCCAACTCAAAAAGAAGTCTTAAACAAGTACTCGATTATTGAACAACACGGCATTCATCCTGTAAACTTTGCTCTTGCCAGAGCCATTGCCGGTGACCCTTCAGACAACTTAAAGGGTGTTAAAGGCGCTGGGCTGAAAACGATATCTAAAAGATTTCCTTTCATGATAGAAAACGAAGACTACTTAATAGAAGATATCGTAAAGGCATGCAAAGAAGAAGAGAAGAAGTTAGTAGTACATAATAGAATTCTGGAAAACGTCAGTTTGATACAGAACAACTATAGGTTGATGCAACTCTATAGTCCATCGTTATCTCCTACTGTTAAATCAAAGATCAACTACATACTAGAAAATGCAGACATAGAATTTAATTTAACTGAGCTTAGGAAAATGATGCTAGAAGATGGGTTTGGCGAGTGGGATAACACGGACCTCACAATCGCCATGAGAAAGATAGTTGCCAACGAAAAACAGTAGGTTAATAGTAGAGAGGGGGAATCATGGAAAAAACAAACTTTAGTCATTTTGGTAAGAACTTCCAAGAGGTACTTTGTTACCTCATTCTTGAAGACAGACCGTTCGCAGATCAGATATTTGAAGTATTTGACATTACCTTTCTAGAGCTATCATATCTTCGTCTCTTCGTGAGCAAGATCATGGACTACAGAGAAAAGTACAGCGTTCATCCGACTACCAAGATCATGATGACTATTCTCAAGTCTGACTTGGAGAAAGAAAATGACATGCTCCAGAAACAAGTCAGAGATTACTTTGCAAGAGTTCAGATCATGGACTCTGTACGAGAGACAGACTTTGTAAAAGATAAGTCTCTTGATTTTTGCCGTAAGCAGAAGCTTAAGGGTGCGATGCTAAAGTCAGTAGACCTACTTCAATCATCTTCCTTTGATGAGATTTCTAAGATTATCAATGACGCTCTTATTTTGGGAAGTGATTCTAATTTTGGTTATGATTACTTAAAAGATTTTGAGAAGAGGTTTGAGTTGAAGTCTCGAAGCCCCGTGTCTACAGGGTGGTCTGAGATGGATGCTATTTGTCAAAGTGGTCTTGGCGTTGGTGAGCTAGGTGTCGTGATTGCCCCGACTGGTGCTGGTAAGTCTATGCATCTTACTCACTTGGGCTCTCAAGCTTTGATTAACGGCGTTAACGTCGTTCACTATACACTTGAGCTTAGTGACACCACGATTGCATCAAGATACGACTCTTGTATCACAGGGGTGCCACTGAACGACTTGAGATCGTTCAAAGAACTGATTTATGAAAGAGTAGAGAAGGTAAAGGGCACACTTATTGTAAAAGAGTACCCAACCAAGTCCGCTTCAACCAGAACCATTAGAAACCATTTGGAAAAACTTTCTAACCGTGGTATAGACCCTGGCCTTATCATCGTAGACTATGGGGATCTCTTGAGGCCTGTTGTAAACAGAAAAGAGAAAAGAACTGAGCTAGAGTCGATCTACGAAGAACTTCGTGGCATCGCTCAGGATTATAATTGCCCAGTCTGGACTGCGTCTCAGACAAACCGTTCTGGTTTGAACGCAGAAGTCATTACTATGGAATCAATTTCAGAAGCATTTAGTAAGTGTTTCGTCGCAGACTTTATTTACACGGTATCTAGAACTGCTGACGACAAGACTTCTAATTCTGGTAGAGTTTATGTCGCTAAAAATAGAAATGGGCCTGACGGTCTTGTCTATCCCATCTTTATGGATACTAGCAATGTAAAGATTAGAGTTCTTCCGCCAAGCGATGAGGAGGCAGAAGAAGTCAGTGTTAAGAGTCAGGCAGATGTCCTGAAAGAGAAATATAAGAAATTTAGACAGCAGCAAAGGGAGAATGCATAAAATGGAAATTTCATCACAGATACTATCAGATATCACTGTTCATATGAAGTACGCAAAGTACCGAGAAGACCTTCTTCGTCGCGAGACATTTAAAGAAATCGTAGACAGAAACAAGGCGATGCACATCAAGAAGTTCCCTGTTTGGGAAGAACAGATTGAGCATGCATACAGTTTTGTTTATGACAAGATGGTCCTACCCTCTATGCGTTCAATGCAGTTTGGCGGAAAGCCAATTGAAGTCGCTCCTAACCGAGTCTTCAACTGTGCTTACATGCCGATTGATGACCCTCGCGCCTTCTCTGAGGCTATGTTTTTGCTGCTTGGTGGTACTGGAGTCGGGTTCTCGGTGCAGTCGCATCACGTCGATAAGCTTCCAGAGATTAGTCGTCCAAATCCTAAGCGAACTCGTCGTTACCTCATTGGGGATTCTATCGAAGGTTGGGCAGATGCTGTAAAGGTACTTATTCTTTCTTACTTTAACGGTACTTCAAAGCTGCGTTTCGATTTCTCGGACATCAGGCCCAAAGGTGCGCGACTTGTAACATCAGGTGGAAAGGCACCCGGCCCACAGCCTCTTAAGGAATGCTTAGTCAAGGTTGAGGGTATCCTCGACCGAAAAGAGAATGGCGAGAAGCTAACTCCTATTGAAGTCCATGATATTGTCTGTCACATTGCCGATGCAGTTCTAGCAGGCGGTATCCGCCGTGCTGCTCTTATCTCTTTGTTCTCTGCTGACGACGATGAGATGATTGCTGCCAAATCTGGCAACTGGTGGGAGACCAACCCACAGCGTGGTCGTGCAAACAACTCTGTTGTCCTCATGCGTCACAAGGTCACAAAGGAATTCTTTATGGATCTTTGGGATCGTGTTAAGGCATCTGGCGCTGGAGAGCCAGGTTTCTACTTCACATACGATAAGGACTGGGGAACAAACCCATGCTGCGAGATTGCTCTCCGACCTTACCAATTCTGTAATTTGACAGAGGTGAATGTTTCTAATGTCAAGGATCAGGCGGATTTAGAGGAGCGTGTAAGAGCAGCAGCGTTCATTGGAACACTTCAGGCAAGCTACACTGACTTCCATTACCTACGTCCTGTTTGGCAGCGAAATACTGAGAAGGATGCCCTTATTGGAGTCTCCATGACCGGTATCGCTTCCGGAGCTGTTCTTGGGCTTGATATGAAGGCCGCCGCTGAGGTTGTCAAGCAGGAGAACGCAAGGGTAGCAGCTATGTTAGGGATTAGACCAGCTGCTCGTACAACTTGTGTTAAGCCAGCAGGAACAACTTCTCTAACTCTTGGAACTTCCTCAGGTATTCACGCTTGGCATAGCGATTACTACATTCGTCGTGTCCGTGTTGGCAAGAATGAGGCCATTTACGGTTACCTTTCTGAATACCACCCAGAGTTGATCGAAGATGAGTTCTTCCGTCCGCATGATACTGCTGTTATCTCTGCACCCCAGAAGGCTCCAGAAGGTGCCATCACACGCTCTGAGACGGCTCTAGAGATGCTTGAGCGAGTTAAGAGGGTTAGTGTGGAGTGGATTCGGACAGGACACCGTAAGGGCCAAAATACTCACAATGTGAGTGCTACCGTTACCATTCGAGAAGAAGAATGGGCTCCAGTAGGTGAGTGGATGTGGGAAAACCGTGATCACTACAACGGACTTTCTGTGTTGCCTCACTCTGAGCACAGCTATAAGCAAGCTCCATTTGAGGATTGTGACGAAGAAACCTACAATATGCTGATGAAGAGTCTAGCTGGGGTTGATCTGAGAAATATTATTGAGACTCAGGACGATACCGACCTCTCTGGTGAATTGGCGTGCGCAGGCGGAGCTTGCGAGCTTACTTAAACTAGCTTGACATCTCCTCACTTCTAGATTATATTTTTTCTGGAGGTGAGGAGATGAATTTTAATCATTTATTGCCAAAACACGAGCTTTTAACCAAATGTGTAGGTGAAAAGCAGCACTCTTACATGCCCACTAGTCATATCGAGGCGACTATTGGGCATGTCGCAATTCGCTTCAGGTGTAAAAACTGTAATAAGTTGACAACAGTGTTCCTGAGCGATAGGGAATATAGAACACATGAAAAAGTTTTAGATAGGTTTGGAGTTTAAGATGAATGTTGTACCTGTAAATGGATTTGTCCATGTATCTATGGAAGTAAAAGAAGAAAGTGATTCTTTCGTTCTTCTGCCTGATGATTATAAGGCTGCTGAGAACCCTTATAAGGTTGTGACCGTATTGGCAGATACAGAAAAGTTTACCAAAGGTAGTAAACTTGTTGTTCCAACCCATGTTATTAGGCAGATTGTGACAGATGAGGGTGATTTCTATTTGATTGAGTCCAATCACGTAATGGCAGAGCTAAGATAAACATAGCTATTGGGGGGATAGTGAACGCGCCTAAGATTTCTTTTGACTACGACAACACACTTATTAGATATGAGTACTTATACAATGAAGCTGGGTACGCTGTAGACGCAGTTTACACTGAGCCTCATCATGAAAATATTAAAATCATGAGGGACTTGTATGATCAGGGCTGTGAAATTTATATCACTACAGCCAGGATAAGAGGTGTCAGGCTACCCGAACATGATAACTCTCCTGCACCAGAAGAATTAGTGTTTCAATTGAAACTACCAGTAAGAAAAGTGTTTTATACTTCAAATAGAAGTAAAGTTGGCACATTAGAGAAAAATAAAATACATATTCACTTTGACGATTGTGTTCATCAATGCAAAGAACTAGCTAAAAAGTGGACGGAAGAAGGAATAGGTGCTATACCTGTTTTAGTTGATGCCCCTGAGGGTATCAATGAATTTTTAAAAGAGAAGTTTAAGAAGCTTCTAGATGACTACGCATCTGCATAAGGAGGTAAATATGTCAGATATGGTTGGAGTTGGGAGACTAATCCGCTCAGAGGATGGCGGTTTTGATATTATGTTGACCCGAGATTTCTATGAGGCTTTTGTAGGCTCGGAAGACCACCAAGAGGACGGAGCAATCACGGCATCTATGTTGGCTCCTTTTCTTTCTGCGGCACTTGAGGAGCTTGGTTTGGGCGGTGATCAAGCACTTCTAGATCTGTTTGTTGGGATTTGTCTCGAAGACGAGCAGCTACATGCAGAGATGGCCCCTAGTCGGTTTGAAGAGATCCTTACATATTCTCTTCAGTCTGTCAGAGGCGACCCGACGCTTACTGCTCCGGAAGGCTCAGGAGGATCAATTGTTGATTGCTTAGCTTATCAAGGATTCTTTCAATTGATTGGCTAATGAACGAAGCCCCGGTTCTGCCGGGGCTTTTAATTTTTGAGGGTATAATGACACACAAACATATAGATATTTATGACATACCGAAAGAGGCTGTTGACCATCCTGACCATTATGGCGGGAGAGAAAATCCATATGAAGCTATTAAAATTATTGAAGCATATGACCTAAATTTTTCTCTTGGAAATGTAATTAAGTATGTCTTGCGAGCAGGCAAGAAGAGCTTTAATACCACCGAAGAT
>Ga0181369_1000155_pt1 | contig 19274 bp, 13 predicted proteins | sample LowvirmetaG_8_FD_130088 | JGI IMG/M metagenome (GOLD analysis project Ga0181369, IMG submission 130088) | Marine viral communities from the Subarctic Pacific Ocean - Lowphox_04 viral metaG | ecosystem: Environmental > Aquatic > Marine > Oceanic | place: Subarctic Pacific Ocean | collected... | reverse complement strand
TAATTAGAAAAGTCGTAAGAGAAGAAATAGATTATGCTCTTCGACGTGAAATTAAAACACTTAAAGAAGATTTACGTGATGAATTTAAATCTACAATTGTAGAACAACCAATACAACCGTATACAACTACTGAAAGGGGTAATCCAGTTCCTGCAAGTGTAAAATCTTCTTTAAAAGAAAAAATTATGGGTAAACCTATTACTCAACAATTTACATCTAATGGAGCATTAAATGATTTATTAAATGAAACAGCTCAAGGTAATACTAATACTGAAATAATGGATACTTCCGAAATACCAATGCCTACTGAAGTAGCAAATGTTGTAAATAGAGATTATAGAGAATTAATGCGTGCTATAGATTCTAAAAAAGGAAAATAAAAAATGGCTATTATTAATGGAAATAGAAGAATTAACCCCTTAGATATTAATAGAAATATTACTATTGGGGTTGCTTTTCCTCTTGATGAAGTTAATTTATTTAAAGGCACCCAAACAGTAAGAGAACAAATTAAAAGTAATTTAATTAATTTATTATTAACTGAACAAGGGGAACGTGTAAATGAACCTGATTTTGGTGTAGGATTAAAAAATTTATTATTTGAACAAAATATTAATAAAGAAGAATTAGAAGAAAAAATTAGTTTTCAAATCAATTTTTTTATACCTGAAATTTCACTAATATCAGTTTCAGTAGGTTCTATAGATGATGAAAATAAAGTATATTTAACAATAGCTTATAGATTTAAAACAGACGGATCTACAGATGCATTAACTACAACATTTCAATAATGGCATATAATAAAGTATCAAATAAAACACAAGATAAAGATGTAAAATATCTTAATAAGGATTTTAATTCTTATAAAAATCAATTAATGGAATTTGCGGAAGTATATTTCCCTAATAGTTTTAATGATTTTAGCGAAGGTAATCCTGGTATGATGTTTCTTGAAATGGCTGCTTATGTTGGTGATGTTTTATCATTTTATACTGACACCCAATTAAGAGAATCTTTTTTAACTTTAGCACAAGAAAAAGAAAATCTATACAATTTAGCTTATGCTATGGGTTATAAACCTAAAGTAACAACCGCAGCATCAACAGACTTAGAAATATTTCAATTGGTTCCTGGAATAGAAATAAATAATTCTTTTGAACCTGATTATAATTACGCATTGAAAATAGATGAAAATTCATTATTTAAATCAACAGAAGGTCCTACTTTTTATATAAGTAACCAAGTTGATTTTAGTTTTTCAAGTTCATTTTCACCTACAAATGTAAGTATATACCAATATAACAGTTCAAATCAACCTGAATATTATTTATTAAAAAAATCAACTAAAGCTATATCAGGTGAAAGAAAAAATCAAACATTTACTATAGGCGCCGCTGAACAATTTAAAACTCTAACATTATTTGATAGTAATATTATATCAATTGAATCTGTAATAGATAGTGAAGGAAATAAATATTATGAAGTCCCATATTTAGCTCAAGATACAGTTTTTGAAGAAGTAGAAAACACAGGAGCAAATGATCCTGAATTAAATCAATATAATCAACAAACACCATATCTTTTAAAATTAAAAAGATCATCAAGACGTTTTGTATCTAGATTTAAAGCTAATAATGAATTAGAAATACAATTTGGCGCGGGTACAAGTGATAAAGCAGATGAAGAAATTATTCCTAACCCAGACAATATTGGTTTAGGTATTAAGGATGGAAGATCATCATTAAATCAAGCTTATGATCCCTCTAATTTTTTATATACTAGAGCTTATGGTCAAGCCCCTGCTAATACTATATTAACAGTAACCTATTTAGTAGGAGGTGGTTTAAGTGCAAATGTTAATTCAAACACTATTACCCAAGTTGAAACATTATTTTCAACTAATAAACCTAATTTAGACACAACTTTATTAAAATTTATTAAATCTTCAGTAGCTTCTACTAATAAAGAAGCAGCAAAAGGTGGAGGAGCAGGCGATTCAGTAGAAGATATTCGATTAAATACAATGGCTAATTTTTCCGCCCAACAAAGAGCAGTAACAAAAGAAGATTATCTTATTAGAACATTATCTTTACCATCTAAATTAGGTAGAATAGCCAAAGCATATATCATACAAGACGATCAAACCTCACCGTTACTAACAGAACCTGAACGTATTCCTAATCCTTTAGCGTTAAATCTATATACTTTAGGGTATAATTCATCTAAACAATTAACAACATTAAATACAGCAACTAAAAATAATTTAGCAACTTATTTAGAACAATATAGAATGTTAACGGATGCTATTAATATTAAAAATGCATTTGTAATTAATTTTGGATTAGATTTTGAGATAACAACTTTTAAAAGTTACAATAACCAAGAAGTAATACTCCAATGCATATCTGAATTAAAAAATTATTTCGATATAGATAAATGGCAAGTTAATCAACCAATCATTATATCCGAAATATCTAACTTATTAGCGGGTGTTACAGGTGTACAAACAGTAGAAAAAGTTGAATTAGAAAATAAAAATGGGGTATCATTAGGATATTCACAGTATAAATATGATTTTGGTGGAGCTACAAGAAAAGGAGTAATATACCCCTCATTAGACCCAAGTATTTTTGAATTAAAATACCCAAACACAGATATTAAAGGACGCGTAACAACATATTAAAATGGCATATTACTCTATATTTCCCGAAAAAGATACAACTATATATAGTCATCCTGATAGATTAGGTATGAATACAGGTAATGATGAAATTCTTGAACTTGTAAAAGAAAAAGGATCTAATAATGACTATTATTATCCATCACGAATTTTAATAAAATTTAAAGATGAAGAAATTAAAAATGCATTTTCTAAAGCAAATAGTGAAAAAATATTAGCTAATTTACAACTATTTTCCACAGAACATCAAAATTTAGCGAGTAATATTGAAATAGAAGCATATCCAGTTTCAGAATCATGGGATGAAGGAACAGGTAAATTTTCAAATTTACCTACTTCATCAAATGGGTGTACATGGTTATATAGAGATAATTCAATTCGTGCAACAAAATGGAAAACATCACAATTTGCTGTTGATTCAACAGGATCTATAAATAGTGATATTATTCAGGCAGGTGGGGGAACTTGGTATGAAAGAATATCTAATGCATCTCTTCTTACAAGTCAATCATTTTCTAACGCAGATATATTAGATTTAAATTTAGATGTATCTTTAGTTGTAAATCGAATAAATAATGATGGTATTGAGAATCAAGGTTTTATTATAAAATATAGTGATAATATAGAAACTTACACTTCAAGTAGCAAAGGTTACCTTCAATTCTTTTCAGCTGACACCCACACAATTTATCCTCCTAAATTAACTATTAAATGGGATGATAGTGAATATAAAAATAGTTTAACAGCTAAAACTAGTGGCGAATTAAATGTTTCTTTATATAGAAATAAAAAGGAATACAATCAAAATGATGAAGCTATAATTAGATTACATGTAAGAGATAAATACCCTACACGTCAATTTACATCTTCTTCAAATTATTTAGAACCAGGATATTTTACAACGTCATCTTATTATAGTATAAGAGATGCCCACACAGAAGAAGTAGTTATTCCTTTTGATGATAATTGTACTAAATTAAGTGCAGACACAGAAGGTATGTATTTTAAATTATATATGAATGGATTACAACCTGAAAGATACTACCGTATATTATTTAAGCATATAAATGATGATGGTACCGAAATATTTGATAATAATTATCACTTTAAAGTAGTTAGATAATGGCCCAAGAAAATATAAAGTTAACTAAAAAAGTTTATGATAAACAAACAGCAAGTGATTTATTAAATAGATCATTTTCTGAATTAGTTAATTCTGATAATTTTACAAATAATACTAATTTAAAAAATAGATTAAATCAACTTTTTACATTATATGATGATTTATTTTATGATATTCCTAAACTTGGAACCCAATCTCATACTATTTTATTCCAACGAAGTAGAGATTATATAGGTGATTATGTTGATAGTAAAGATGAAGAAATAGAAGGTTTAATTGATAAAATAGTTGAATTAGAAGAAAAATTAGCAAATCAAGATCAACCAGATAAAGAACACCCATTTTATAGAAATGGAATTATTCTCCAAGATAGAGAAGAAACTTGGAATTTATATTATATGGATAAAGCAACTAGACGTAAAATAGATGGAGATACAGGTTCTGAAGTATTTAATGACTTAAAATCAGCTTTAGGGTATAAAGAAAGTGATAAAATTGAAGATATAGTTACAAAAGTATCTCCAAATGTAATTAAACAAATCCCTCCAGGTCCGAGATTTGGCCCTGAGGATATAGGAGCAGCAGAAACTAATGTTGAAGCAGAATTAGCAACATTCGAAGATTCATTCAATTATAATGCCCTACAGGATGGGCAACTTAATCCTAACAACTACCCAATCACAGAAGTTACTCTTCCTTCATGGTATGATCCTAATAGTTATGCTCCAGGAAGTACAAATATAAGAAACCAAATAGAACAAGCTAATATTGCTAATGTAAGTAGTTATGATAAATATCGTGAGTATTTAGTAAATAGGATTAAAATAGTTTGGCAATCTGAAAAACGTTTTGAAATTTTAAAAGGAAAATATGATAATGATATAGAATATGGTTTTACTGAATCAGAACAAAATAAAGCTAAAATATTAAAAGAGGCAGTAATACCTAAAATAAGACAAGCTCAAGAAACACTAGTATATTATAAAAGACTTTGGGGGTATGTTAATAATAAAGTATCTAATAGTGCAAATGCTAAAACTCGAATGTATTTAGCACAAGAAAATTTTGAATCTAATATAAATACTCCTGTTACTAATGATGAAAGAAATGAATATGGAGGATGGCAAAGAGGAAGAGACAATTTCCCTAATATAGACCTTGCAGGATTGACAGGTTATACAGGAGAAGGTGGAAATATATATTAATAAAATATAAGAATGGCAGTAAATAATGTAGATATATCAACTAATGAACGACTTCAATTAAATGAAGAAGTGGTAAATTCAGGTATTATAGAAAGAAAATTTGGTAGGCCAGAAGATTTTATTGAACTACATATTTATAATCAACAAAATCAACTGTTAATATCAGATTATAATTTTACTCAATATAAATTTCCTGAAGGTAATACTGAAAATTTAATATCTGAATTAAATATGGATCCTGTTAATATTCTAAGACTTAAAGGATATACCTCAGGAAAATATAAATTAGTATTTAATATACAAAGATCTAAAATATTTAATACTTTTAATCCTCCTTTTGCTGTAAAAGAAATTTCACCCACAAGAAGAGAACTTAAAGCAACTACACCAAAATTAACAAATGAACAATTAGATCCAGCAGCATCTCGTTTTATAAGAGAAATAGATGCTGCTGCTTATTTAAAAGATTTTGTTCTTAATTTTAATAATGATATTAATATTATAGGAGTAAATTTAGCTTTAAATAAAAATACTAATAAGTACGAAATATTATTAAAACTTATAGATCCTCTCCCATTAAATATTAAATTATTAGATAATTTTAGAGTTGTAGAAGAAATTACAGATCCTATTACCTTAAATGTAGATTTAGGTTTAGAATCTATTAAAGATGAAGGAATACCACTTCAGGGTCCTAATTTTAAAATAGATGTTAGATTAAATAATAGTGTCCCATCAAGTTTTAAAAATTTTGATGAAGTACTAAATTATAGTTTAACTTCATCTTATCATAATCTTTTAAACCATTTAGAAAATAGGGAAATACCAGATGTGTCTTATGATTTTATTAGAACAGTTTCAGGTAGTAATGAGGGAGATCCCTTAGAAGAAGTTTACCATTTTGAAAACTTTACACATTTTAGTAGTGCAGTTGAACGTTTAAAAAATTTTAAATACAAAATACAACTTATAGAATTATATGATTCTCAAACATCAGATATAAACGCTATAACAGGTTCCACATCTGCTTCAAATTATGTTTTACAAAATAAAGAAGATATTAATATAAAAAAACAAAATCTTATTAAAGGTTTTGATGGTTATGAAAGATTTTTATATTATACTTCAGGAACATTTGCATGGCCTAAGCAAGATTCAACACCACCTTATGATTTATTTTCTATATCTTCATCTGAAGTTAAAACTTGGTTGGGAAGTGAAATAGACACATCTCCTAATTATGGAGGACAATTATTATCAGCTTCTTTATTTGATAGACAAAATGAAAATGCATTAACGAGATTAGTTCCTAATCATATAATGGACAATCCAGATAATTCATTTTATTCTTCATTTGTAAATATGATAGGTCAACATTTTGATCAAATTTGGGTCCATATAAAACATTTAACTGAAGTTAATGATGCACATCACACAAGAGGTATTTCTAAAGAATTAGTTTATTTTTCATTAAAAAGTTTAGGTTTAGAAACATTTGATCAATTTGAAAATTCAAATTTAATTGAATATATTTTAGGTGAAGGTACATCTGGTAGTGCTTATTATGATACACCTTCAAATCAATCATTAATAACTGCCTCAGTTGGCTCAATTCCTAAAAGTGACATTACTAAAAATATATGGAAACGTTTATACCATAATGCACCTTACTTATTAAAAACTAAAGGTACTGAACGCGGTCTTAGAGCACTCATGAGTTGTTATGGTATTCCTTCTACTATACTTAATGTCAAAGAATATGGTGGTTCTACATCAGATAGAACAACATATAAAACATTTACAAATGATAAAGGAGGATTAGCTTTAAAAGGAGATTCAGGCACAAATGGTCATTTTATAAAAACTGTATGGTCTTCATCTTTAACAAATGCTTTATCATCATCCGCTAAAACAGTTGAATTTAGAATTAAACCTATTAGATCAAATGAAAACTACCATTTATGGTCACTATCCGGATCACATCTTAATTCCCACTGGGATCAATCTCTTATTTTAGAACCCTCTTCATCTCTTACAGATGTATCATCTTCAGGAGATGCTCTTCAATATGGAAGATTAAAATATAAATTTGCAAATAGTTCAAATACCCAACTTACACAATATATTAATAACGAATTAGCCACAGATTATTTTCCTATATATAATGGTGAATTTTGGAATATTTTTATAGGAGTAAATCACATTACTAATCCAACAACAGTAAATGATGATGATGAAAAAGATGAATCAAATACCCATCTACCTTTAAAATTTGGGGCATATCAAGCTAATCATTTAAAAAATATTAATTATTATACAGCGTCATATCCTCAATCACTTATTGGAGATTCACAAATTCTTCAAAGTAGTCTATCAACTCAAGCACCTGCATGGGGGTTACAATTTACAATGAGTAATACTGATTACGATGCGGGTAATAAAAAAGGGAATAATGCTGGAGCCTCATTTTGTTATATAGGTGGTATGCCTCCTAATAATACAACCTTTAATGACATAGACGAATTACGTTATTCAGGTTCACTTCAAGAAGTAAGATATTATTTTGGTGAATTACTTTCACATGAAACCCTTAAAAAACATGCTCTTGAACCATTTATGTATGCAGGAAATTCAGTTTCTTCTTCATATGAAAATTTAGTTTTAAGATTACCTTTAGGAAGTAATGACAAAAGGGACTTAACTTCACATCACCCAAATATTGATGTTACATATCTTTCTAATTTAAAAGAATTTAATATAACACAAACAAATAATGATAATATAACATCTTCAATTACAGATCCAAATTTTGGTGAATTATATCATACAACTACTGACACTGGAAATACCGCAGATAGAGCAAGTTTCCAATCATCTACTGATGGTAATTTAGTAGGCTTAACAATAGATTATGATTTAGGTTCAATTTTAGGATTTAATCCTATAATAACACAAATTGAGTATGATGGTTTAAATGACGGTTTTGCCCATCGTCAACTTACAATTTTAGGATCTAATGATGGAAATACTTTTACTGAAATAGCAGTAGAAGATGAACATCCATTTGAAATAGACCCCACACCAAACCCACGAACTTTTACATTTTCTAATGGTACTCAATATAAATACTACAGAATAAAATTTAATGATGCATTCTCAAATGGTGCAAATTCTCATTTAGGAATTGTATATTTTAAATTTTCAGGTCCAGATGTTAAAATGAATACTTCTACATTTGAAGAAGTAGTCGAAGAACATTACACACCAACTCCTGACACAGTAGGAATTTCAACTACAAGTGAAAAAACAAGAATTGACACTGGTACAATTGATGATGATTGGTTATCACCAACAAGAAAAACCGAAACATCAACATTAGACAACCAACCACCAGATTATGAAGATTTAGGTGTATTTTTCTCACCTACAACTGAAATAAATGAAGATATAATTTATACTTTAGGTGCATTTAGATTAGATGATTATATAGGTTCACCTTTACCACATCAACAAACAGCATCTAAATATGAGGATTTAGCTACTTTAAAAAATGTTTACTTTAAAAAAGTAGAACGACGATACAACTATTGGGATTATATTAAATTAATCCAATATATTGATCATACATTATTCAAATTAGTAGAACAATGGGTTCCAATGAAAGCTAATTTAAAAACAGGATTATTAATTGAACCACATTATTTAGAAAGAACTAAATTTGCAAGAGAATTACCTGTAATTGATGATGATCAAACTATGGTAAATGGTTCATATAATACAATTAATTCTGAAATTGAACCAAATAGACGATTTAATTTGAATGGTTCATCAGTAATTATTACGAATAATTTGTCAGATACTACAGATAATAAAGGACAAAGGCAAGAACAAGGAACTAACGTTACAATGGATATTGATGATTATATATTAGATACACCTCAAAGTGCTTCTCAAGCTCCAGTAGGTAAAAAATCATCAACTCTTTTAGGAAATGTGGTTAAGGGAAGAATTTCTAGTAGGTATTATAGAAAGCGATCATTAGGTAATAATAAAGAAACAGAATATTAAAAATGTCAACCCTTTATAATCGATATACACTAAGTAGTAATGAAATAAGTAATATTACAACAACAGCTAATGCTGATGGGACTGGTACTAGTTTTGGTATTGAAGGAGAAGAGGGTTTAAATAATGAATCCTCAAGTACAACTGTTGTAACTAATAGTAATAATGAATTTTTTCTTACTATAACACTTGATAATCCTTTATATCTTAATCAAATAGTAATAGATTCATCAGGTGATTCAGATGGTTTTAAAATTTATACTATATTTTTAGGAAAAACTGAAAATTCAAGTGACTTTGAAACCCTTATAGATGTAACTTCAGATGCAGGAAATGGAGATGTAGCATATCCAATACCTCAACCAAATATAGATCCAGTTAAATATAAAACAGTTCAAATAAAATTTACAAAAACTACTGGTGAAGGTGGTATTGGTTTTGATAGTACTTCAACTGTACGTATTGATCATATAACTTTATATACATTAAATTTAAATGCATATTCAACCACAGACTACAACGTAGAATTTGATGATGCACTTTTAGATTTAGCAGGATGGAAAAATTCTCGTTATAATGGATCTAGTCTTAAAGGTAGTATAATTAATACTTTTACTGAAGGAGACATATCATATGGTTTAAATCCAGTTATAGAAAGCAAAACAGCATGTATATTTTTAGGAAAAGATATAGATGTAGGAAAAGCTGCAAATAAGGATAATCCATTAACTGAAATTTTAGATCATAGTTATGTTACTATAGATAAAATATTATTTATAGATTTAGATACTGATGAAATAGAAATTGTAGCTAGAGAAAACTTAAACTCACAAGCTTTTAATAGAATAGTAGCTGAAAATTTTCCTGAAGGGTCAACTTTAGTATTTAAAAGTTTAGAAAAAGAAGCTAATAAATTAAAAAATAGACACTTTGTAAAATTTAATCAGGGTCAATTGATGAAACTTTATTCTTACCAACCTAATTCAAGTGGTTTTGAAGATGGGGTTTTTGGAGGAATTAATTTACATGAAGGAAAAGGATCTACAGATGCAATATCACTAAGTGGTTCAGGGCTATTTGGTTTTGGACAAACTGTATCTTCATCCCACTCATTATTTAACACAAGCTCAATCCAATTTTCATCTATATTACCCGCAGAATTATCTTTTTATGCTGCTGATTACGCTACAGAAACTATGGGATCATCATTAGCTAATTTAACAGCATCATCAGCACCAACATTAACAGCAGGGTCATCAATAAATCCTGATGACTTCCAAGAGGCATTTAATTTGGATGACAAATAATATTAACTTTAATATAATATAATATGGCAGGAGGAGGAAGTTCAGATAGTGTTTCATCTAAAAATATACCATTAGCTACTAATGCACAAGGAGCTAATTTATATATACCTTCATTAGCAACTTCAAGTTTAAAAGAATTTTATGATGATGTTGTATATTGGGAAATTGCAAAAGGTACTAATAAATTTTTTGTTACTTTTGAAAGAGGTATGTATGCTTTCCAAAATAATAAACAAGAATCTATTGCTACTATGGAAATTGACTTTCCTCATTTAAATAAAAATGTAGGAGATACTGGTTTTATAGCATCTCAAAGTACAGGAGGTACTAGAAATCAAGTAGGTTATGATTCGTTTTTACAAGAGGACGAATTAGCAGAATCACCTTATCAACATCAGGGGTATAATGGATTTATTACTATTACTTCACTTAAAGGGACCAGATTTTTTCAATCTACTATTACTAGTTCTATTTCTAAATCAGTAACGGGTTCATATGAAATTAGTAGCTCAACTACAACTGTAGTGACTAGATCATGTATGGCTTCATATTTTTACCCATTCTCAAGCCACCAATTATCAGTATTAAGAAAAAGTCCAACTATAATAATAGATTTAGATAAAGATAATGAGTTAGATGGATATGTAGCTGAAAATGGTTTTGCCGTTATTCCATTTCAAACTCATAAAAAAATTAAAGATAATTTTGAATATTATTTAGAAAAAGCAGGAATGATAGAAAAAACAACAAAAAATAAAGCACCTAAAAAGGGAATATAATATTTTTTAAAAGAATTTATATTTATAACAAAACATAATTACAATGGGATATTTAGATAACAGTTCAATTACAGTAGATGCGATTTTAACAAAAAGAGGTCGCGAATTATTAGCTCGAAATGATGGCTCTTTTAACATTACTCAATTTGCATTAGGTGATGATGAAATTGATTATACTTTATTTAATGAAAACCACCCAAATGGTTCACAATATTCAGGTGAGGCAATTGAAAACATGCCTTTATTAGAAGCATTTCCTGATGAAAGTAATATTATGATCCATAAATTAATTACATTACCTAGAGGAACTTCTAAACTTCCTATCATATCAGCTAATGTTTCTAAAATTACACTTACAATTGGGTCAACATTTAATTTAGCCCCAACAACTATGAATTTAAATGGTTTAGTAAGTCAAGCAGAATCTAGTGGATATTCGGCTACAATTGCCGATAGGAGATTATTAGCATCATTTGAAGCAACGGGAGGTAATCGTCAATCAGCAACACAAAGACCATACACCTCAGTAGCTGTTAGTGAAACTATATTAGGTAGTAGTTTTACTTTAACTGCTATTAATAGTACATCATTATTTGGTACAAATACAAAATTATTAACAACAATCACTATTGAAGGTAGAGACTCAGGAGCTAGAGTTACTGTTCCATTAGAAATTTCTAAAGAAGTTATAGCTAATAAGGCTACATCAGGTGAAACAGGTATAACATTAAGATAATAAAAAATGGCCGGACTTACAAGATACGACAATACAGATAAAGTAATAGATACTCAAAAAATAGTAACCTCTACTTGGTCAAATAATACTAAGGATGCTGCTACATTTTTTAGTAATACAGTAACTACTTCCTCAGGAACTACAGTAGCAAATGATGCTACAAGTTCAAATGCTTTTTATATGGAATTTTTTAATAACACAGGTCATTCAGAATCACAGTATTTTATTGCATATGGAAATAAAAAAGGATCAGGATCGTATCATTTCACAGATGATGATGGAGCAAAGGGTAAAAGTGCATCAAGTATTATCTATAATCAATATCGTCAATTAGTTTATGGTGATGAAGCATCAGATTTTAATTTTGAGGGAACCACTCCTGATGATATATTTGTTATTAATGTAAGTAGAGCTCGTTATAAACATAACTTAAAACCAGGAACACTAAATCTTACATTATCAGGTTCAGATGTAGGTATTGCTCATGGTACTATTAAATTAACAGATGATTCAGTATCAGCAACAGGTTCGGCAGTAATTACTAATGCAGGAAGACAATTTAATCTTGTAAGTGGATCTAGTGGAGTAAGATCAGGATCTACTACTACACAAACTCACTCAGGGTCATATGGTTTTTTCTATCCTGATTCTGGATTTATTATACTTAACGCAGGTGCTTTAAGTGCATCTTTATTATTATCAAGATCAGTAGGAATGCATGTTCATAATGATAATATTAATGAATTTAAACAAGCAATCTCGGGTTCAGCTGGTGGTTCATTTGTAGTAGACAGTGAAGAAAAGGTTACTTCACAGTATTTCTTTACAAGAGCTAAAAATAATGAATTTAATTACACTACTAACCCATCATTCATAGATACTAATGGTAATTTAAATTTTACATCTATGGTAGATAATCCAAAAACATTTATTACAACTATTGGATTATATAATGATAGTAATGATTTAGTAGCAGTAGCTAAAGTAAGTCAACCAATTTCAAAAGATTTCTCAAAAGAAGCTCTTATTAGAGTAAAATTAGATTATTAAAATGTCATTTGAATGTCAGTTTATAAAAAATTTTCACCCTTAGATTATGCTACGGTTCCGTTTAATGCACACAAACAATATGACTTTAATTCATCATCTGCTACCGCTAACCAAATAGAAGTATTTGATACAAAATGGACTTCTGAATCTATAAGTAATTATAGTGGTAATAGTGGAAGTAATGATACTATAAATGCTATTAAATATCAACAATTAGATCATCTTTATTATAAAAATTATAAAAGAGATGTTAATAATAAATTAGGTAATAGTCATTATTTAAAACAAAGAAGAGTATTATACGAAAATGCTAACATACTCTCAATCCCTGCAGGTCTTTATGGTCACCAAATAAAACCAGGTTCATTTTTTCTTTCATCTAGTAATAGAAAAATAGTAGATGATAAAAATGGAAACTTAATGATAGAAGGAACTAATATTTCTAATTATGTTACTGACCCTCGTGCTAATGTTTTAAATATAGGTCCTGTTAAAGGTTTTAAAAGATATGATTTAAATGTAATTGAAGGATATCTAAATGATGTTTTTTATAGAGATGGGGCAGTTAATCCTGAACAAATTAATGTTTATAATACACCTAATAGTGGAGATGAATTTGATGACAGTTATTATTTTAATATACTTGAATATAAAGATGTTACTTTTTCAGAAAAATTATTATTTGATTTTGATAGATTTCCAGGAATAAACTTTAATGGTTCTTCTTCTGAAATTAGAATTGGACATGATGATAAGTTAAATTTTAATAAAGGAGATGACTTTACAATTATGTTTTTCTTAGGAGATAACGAAAGTGAAGAAAAAATAAACTCAGTAGGAGTTACAAATTATATTTTAGCTAAAAGTACTACTAAAACCACTGTACCTACCCCTAGTGAAGGAACAGCAGGAATAAAAAAACTCCAAGCAACAGGTTCATCTCAACTAATAGATGTATTTTCGGAACCTCAATATCCTTTTGAAATATACTTAGAACACGCTAATGGAGGACCTTATATATTTTTTAGAAGATCTGATGGGGAAATAACTACTACTATTAGTGCCTCAATTAATACATCTAGCACTAACAGAGAACAATTAAATGTAAATACTCAAACAAATAGTACTTACATAACTTCATCAATGACTGATTCAATAACTCCATCTACGAATCTTTATAATGTTTTAAGTGGTAATGATGATGTATTGATATTCTTAAATCTAGGACAATCTACAGAATTTAATGATGGTGGAGATGATGATCATCCAAATTCAGTTCAAAATGGGGGAACAGGTGAAGATATAAAATTAGACTTTGACATGTTTGGTATGACTGGTGAATCCCCCATTATAACGGAAGTAGAATTAAATTTTGGTGATGATGGAAAGAGGGGTCATGGTAGAGTTCAAATATCAGGATCTAATGATGGTTCTAATTGGACAGGTATAGCAGAAGAACAAGATTCACTATCAAACGTAATTGGTCGAGATGAATTTGCCTCAGGTATATTTCAAAATTCAGTTTCACAACCAATTAGATCATTTAGAATCCAAAATCAAACTCAATTTAAATGGTATAGATTAAGATTCGAAAAAAATGGGTTTACTAGTACGACTTTCTTCAATACTTCTACTAATCAATTTACTCAACCTAATGAAAATACAAACATTAGTATGGCTGATTTTCAAATTAGAGAACTTAAATTTTTTGTAGGAAATAGACTCCCCCATATAACTTGTAGAGCATCTTCATCTCAAATGCAACTTTTTATAGATGGTCAAGCAACAGGTACAAGTGGATCTGATAATTCTCTTGGTCAAACTCAAAATACATCAAATCTTTATATAGGGAATAAAGGAGGAAAAACAAATCACTTTACAGGTTCTTTAAGTCAAATTAATATTTTTAATAGAGCTTTAACAGATGCACAAATAACAAGTCACATTGCAAGTAGTGATGGTTCACCCTATGTAGGTAATATATTTTATTCTAGTGGTATGGTTGCTATTACACAACCAGGTGTTGAAGAAACAGCTTTAGCTACAATATCAGGAGATGGGATTGGTATAATGATATTAGGAGAAACCTTTATTATTGATGGTGATAGTGAAGAAGGTAGAGCATTTTTAGGAATAAATCAATTAAAATTCCAAGGTTCACATTTAATTTACGAACATGAATATCAATGTAGTATAGATGAATATGAATTTACTGACACTTTAAACCCCTCAGCAAGAAAGATTAGATCACATCAATCCCCAGATTTAGCAGATTTTGCAACAGGTTCACTTTTTAGACCTTATATTACAACTGTTGGTTTATATAATGAGGACAACGAATTACTTGTTGTAGGTAAATTAGGACAACCTATAAGAACCTCAGATGAAACTGACACTACCCTTATAGTAAGATGGGACACATAATATGTATAATAAAATAATCATTATAAAATGGCTGACTTAACTAAAGACGAATTAAAAGCAATATTTAAAGCAGGTGCTATACCTACAGAAGCACAATTTGCTTCTTTAATAGAATCTCAAATAAATAAAAAAGACACAGGGTCTTTAATTCTATCAGCATCATCAATTGACATTAGTGGATCGGCTATAGCTAAAACAGACATAGATTTATTAAAACAAGGAAAATCAATATCTTCACCTACTATTACATCAGGATCTACTTCAGCTGAAGATAATATAAATTATACACAATATTTAAGACCTGAAGCTGTAATCTCAGATTCAGACACTTCTACTTACACTAAATATACAACTCCAGGTAGAATGGGTACATTTATTAGTGGTACTTTATTTTTTGATTTAAATAAAAGTAGTAGTAATAATTATATAGCATTAGGCGCCACTAATACACAATTAAGACTAACAGGTAATATAACATCCTCAGGTAATATAAGTGCAAGTGGTACTATTATAGCAAACTCAATTATAGGGACATCTACTACATTTACAAATATAACAGCCTCAGGAGCAATTAGTGCAAGTGGGAATTTAATAGTAGGTGGCACTTCAGCATTAAATGGTGATATAACTGTTCCAAAAACAGTAAAACTTTATTTTGATGGCCCTTCAGGACTACATGTCTATTCAGAAGGAACAGCTACAGATGAAAATCAAGTTATTCTTGCTAAAACAAATAATTTAAGGATATTAAACCAAGCTCACGGTAAAGACATAATATTTGGCACAGAAAATGCAAGTGGTACAGCAAAAACACCTTTAACTCTTAGTGGTTCTGGTGATGCTTTATTTGGTGGAAATGTTTTAGCAAATGGATTTCAATATGTAACTTCTCCTAATATTTTAACATTACATTCTACTCTATCTTCAACACCTCAATTACATTTAAGATGTGATGAAAATGGTGCTGTTGGTCCAAAAATTATTTTAGAACACAGTTCTAGTAGTCCAGCTGCTAATGATGTTATAAGTACTATAGGATTTACAGGTAGAGATTCTGCAGGTAATTCTACTACATATGCACAAATACATTCAACAATAGTTGATCCTGCTACTGGATCTGAAGGAGGTAAACTATCACTTGCAGTAGCATCCCATAATGGAACTGTTATTAATGGTATAGTAATTGAAGATGGTGGTGCATCAAATACAACTGATGTTACTGTAGGAAGTGGGGCCACTTCAAATATTATTATTCCAGGTAATGTAAGTGCAAGTGGAAATTTAATATCAAATAATATAACAGCTTCAGGAGCAATAAGTGCAAGTAGAATTGACACCACAGGTACATTAGACCTTAATGCAGGTGATAATATTACATTAGATGCAGCAGACGATATTGTATTAACTACTACTTCTGCAGATGGTGAAATCCAAATAGTTTCAGCCCACACAGCAGGTCGTGCATTATTTATTGATGCAAACGCAGCTGTAACTTCAGAAGTAGATATTGATGCAGGTACATTAGATATAGATTCTGCAGGTAATACTACAATAGATGCTGGTGGTAGTATAGGTTTAACTGCAGCAACTACAGCTTCAATAACTTCAACTTTAAATGCAGGAGCTTCTATCCTACTTCATGCAAACGGTGGTACTTCAGAAACAATAAAAATCCATTCAGATCAAGGTACATCAACTACAGAAGGAGCAGCTTCAGTTCAATTATTATCTGATGCAGGTGGTATTGGTATTAAATCCACAACAAATACAGCAGGCGCTATTAGAATAACAGCAGACGGTGGTACTAATGAAACAATCCTGATACATGCAGATCAAGGTACTGATGCTTCATCAATAAATATAGCTTCAGATGTTGGAGGTATAATGTTAAGTGCTATTAAAGGTGTAAAATCTAAAATAACAAATGGAACACTCGCTGGTGGAGGTATTGATGCTGCTACTACTGAAATCCAAGTTGGAAAATATAATGGTGAAATAGTAACAACAATATTCATAGATATTGGTGCAGGATCAATTGTATCAAGTGCAGATGCTGGAGACGTAATTGGAGAAGATGGTGTAGCAAATGCTTATGTAACCCAAATAACTGCTGCTAAAAACGGAATAGTATATAAAGGTGAAATAGTTTGCCTTGAAGTGCCAACAACAGGTGATCCTGACATTAATGTAGCAGCTAATTCTTCAGGTACAATTGCAGAAGATGCTGGAGGAGAAGGTCAACATGTATTAGCCAATTGTGGTACTCAAACATTAGCATTAAAAACAGATTTTACAATTCCCGCAGGAGGAATTCAAGATGATTTTATTTATTTAACTCATGGAGGAACCACAGCAGGTACTTATAATGCAGGTAAATTTTATATAAGATTTTATGGAGTCTCACCTTTAGGATTATAATAATAAAAAAATAGTTTTATGAAATGGTTATATAATAAAAAAGAAATTAATGAAATAGCCGACCTCCCAGAAGGAGTGTTCGGCTTTATTTACCAAACAACCCACACACCTACAGGTAAAAAATACATTGGTAAAAAATCACTAATATATAATTTAAAGAAAAAATTAGGTAAAAAAGAAAAGGCCCTTTGGGAAGGTAAAGGCCGCCCACCAATGTACAAACGCGTATTAAAAGAAAGCGATTGGAAAACATATTATGGTTCACATCATCTAATTAAAGAATATTTAAAAGGTGGTTTTGAACACGAATTAAAACGTGAAATTATAGCTTTAGCAAGCAATAAAAAACATTTGACTTACTTGGAATGTAAACATCAGTTTGCGCTTGGTGTGCTTGAATCAAGTGAGTATTTAAATGACAATATTCTTGGTAAATTTTTCGATAAAGACTTTGCATAGCGATTTATTTTTCGTATATTCCTTATATGAAGGAAGATCTACTTAAACATTTATTAGAATCAGTTTTAGGACCTAGCAAATCATCTAGAGGAGCTAGAGGAGAAGAATCTGCCGTATTTAATTGTCCAAGTTGTAATCATAGAAAGAAAAAACTAACAGTTAATTTAGTTACTCAACAATTTCAATGTTGGGTTTGTAATTTTAAAGGTCACAGATCATTCAAACTTCTTAAAGAAGCTAAAGCATCCCCCAAAGCATACGACACTTTAAAAACCATAGACTTAGAATATAAGTTTAAGAAAAAAAATCAACCTAAACCAGACGCTTCTACTTTACAATTACCAAAAGAAATAGAACCTATTTTATCTTCATCAGCAGTTTTATCAAGACATGCTCTCCATTATCTTAAAGGTAGAGGTGTTACAGAACAAGACATAGTTAAATACAATATACATTATTCTGAAACAGGTGACTTAAAAAATATGGTTGTAATTCCATCCTATGATGAAAATGGTAGTATTAATTATTATGTTGGTAGATCATTCGATAAAAACGCATATATTAAGCATAAATTAGCTCCCGCGACTAAGGACATAATTGGATTTGACCTATATATAAACTGGGATTTACCCATTATTTTATGTGAAGGTGCGTTTGACGCAATGGCGATTAAAAGAAATGCAATTCCATTGTTTGGTAAGAAAATCTCATCAACTTTAATGAAAAAAATTCTTACATCTAATTGTAATAAAGTATATCTTGCTTTAGATGATGATGCTTTTAAGGATGCTCTTGACCATGCTAAAAAATTAATGGGTTACGGTAAACGTGTTTATTTTATTGAAATGGAAGGTAAAGACCCAAGTGAATTAGGCTTTGAAAAATTTACTCAACTATTATACTCCGCAGAAGAACTTACACCCTCTTCACTCGTAAGAAAAAAATTAGCCTTGTCGTAAAAGGTTATATTTATTACAAAACTGTATAGTTAATGAAAAAAATTGCACTTTTACCAGGTGGATTTAAAC
>Ga0181369_1000154_pt1 | contig 19410 bp, 27 predicted proteins | sample LowvirmetaG_8_FD_130088 | JGI IMG/M metagenome (GOLD analysis project Ga0181369, IMG submission 130088) | Marine viral communities from the Subarctic Pacific Ocean - Lowphox_04 viral metaG | ecosystem: Environmental > Aquatic > Marine > Oceanic | place: Subarctic Pacific Ocean | collected... | reverse complement strand
GGATTACAGAATATTTCATTGGGAGGAGATTTAACTAAAGAAAATGATAAAAAATTTTCATTAACAGGTTTAGCCATTAGATTAACTGATAAAGTATCCAGATTAAGGAATTTATTAGTAAATGGTAAGAGTTTTGTAAAAGGTGAAGGAATGGAAGACACGTTTTTAGACGTAGCTAATTATGGTATAATTGGTTTATTAGTAGGACGTGACAAATGGAAAAAATAAATGCCTAAAACACCTGCTATAGTAAAGGAGATACAACAAACTCCTAAAAGAGAAGTTAATTATGCTTTTCAAAAGAATATTTCATATTCACAATATTCTATGTGGAAAAAATGTCCTAAACAATGGGCATTACAGTATAGAGATGGCCATAAGAAATATACCCCAAGTGTTCATACTGTATTTGGAAAGGCGCTACACGAAGCATTTCAACATTATATTCAAGTAATGTATGATAAAAGTGGAGCAGCCGCTGATCGAGAGGATATTCTAGAATTATTAAAAGATAAAATTAGGGAACATTATCAGGATGAATATAAGAAAAATAAAAATCAACATTTTTCAGATCCAGGTGAATTAAGTGAATTTTATCAAGATGGGGTAGAAATTTTAAATTACCTCAAAAAACATAGAGGTAAATATTTTTCTAAACGAGGTTGGCATTTAGTAGGAATAGAAACACCAATATTAATGCCTCCGATGCAATATAACCCCAATGTTTTATTCATGGGCTACTTAGATATTGTAATGTACAATGACCGTTTAAATAAATTTAAAATAATAGACATTAAAACATCTACTAAGGGTTGGAAACTAGATTATGTTAAAAAAGACGAAGATAAACAGTTCCAACTTATACTTTATAAAAAATTCTTCGCAGAACAATTTGGAGTAGATGAAAAAGATATTGATATTGAGTTCTTTATAACAAGAAGAAAAGTATATGAAGATGGGGATTATCCTCAAAAACGATTCCAAATGTATTCACCACCCTCAGGAAAAATAAAAATGAGTAGAGCAACCCAAGCAATAAGTGGGTTTATAAAAGAATGCTTTAATGGGAATGAATATTCACAAAAAGAAATGGATCCTAATCCAAGTAAATGGAACTGTACTTTTTGTGCTTTTAAGGATGATAAAAAATTATGTGGGTTAGGTGCGAATTCTTAAAACTATACATATTTACATATATAATTATTAATAAAAACAAATAAAATGACTAATAAAAAAGATATGACACTAACAAGTGTAAAAGTAAAAAGTGATTTGTTTGAAAATTTCAAAATAGAGTGCGTAAAACGTAAATTTTCCTTCCAGAAACTTGCTGACCGTGCTATTCATTTGTATCTTACAAATGATGATTTTAGAAAGACAATAAACAACCACAACAATCTAGAACTATAAAAACATGAATAAAGATTTTAAATACCTCCCTAAAGATGAGAGGAAAAAAATACTCCTAATATGTGATGATATTAGAGTACATTCAGGAGTAGCAACAGTTGCAAAAGAAATAGTTATACACACTGCCCAACATTTTAACTGGGTCCAGGTAGCGGGGGCTATTAAACATCCTGATGCTGGTAAAAAAATAGAATTAAGTAATGATACAAATAATGAATCTGGTTTAGATGATTCTAGTGTTATATTATATCCTACAGATGGGTATGGTAATCCTGATTTAATTAGGCAACTTATTAAAATTGAAAAACCCGATGCTATTTTTATAATAACAGATCCAAGATATTTCGACTGGTTGTTTAGTATGGAGGGTGAAATCAGAAAACAAATTCCACTTATCTACCTTAATATTTGGGATGATTATCCTGCACCTTTATATAATAAAGCTTATTATGAATCTTGTGATGCTTTACTAGGTATTTCTAAACAAACTGTAAACATAAACAAAATTGTTTTAGGAGATAAAGCTAAGAATAAAGTAATAGAATATATACCACATGGTTTAAACCATAGAATATACCGCCCTTTAGAAACTACTGAAGAAGTAGAAGCTATGGAAAAAATAAAAACAGATTTATTTGGAAAGGATGAAGTTAATTTTACACTGTTTTTTAATTCAAGAAATATTAGAAGAAAACAAATCCCAGATACTATGTGGGCTTTTAAAATATTTTTAGATTCTTTACCCAAAGAAAAAGCGGACAAGTGTAGATTACTAATGCACACTGAAAGAGTACATGAAGCAGGTACAGACCTAGAAGCAGTTAGGGAATTATTATTCGAAAAGGATTACCCAAATGCTGTAATATTTGATGAAGCTAGATGGTCTACAGCCCAATTAAATATGTTATACAATATGTCGGATTGCCAAATTCTTTTAACCTCTAATGAAGGGTGGGGATTAACGTTAACTGAAGCAATGTTAGCAGGTAACCCTATTATAGCTAATGTTACAGGTGGGATGCAAGACCAAATGAGATTTGAAGATAAAAATAAAAAATGGTTTACACCTACACCAAAAATACCCTCAAATAACTCAGGAAGATTTAAGAATCATGGAGAATGGGCTTTCCCATGTTACCCAACATCAAGGTCACTCCAGGGTTCTCCTATTACTCCCTATATTTGGGATGATAGATGTAAACCTGAGGATGCTGCGGATAGAATAAGGGAAGTATATGATTTAGGAAGAGAAAAAAGAAAAGAAATAGGTGCTAAAGCTAGAGAATGGTGCTTAAGTGAAGAAGCAGGTTTTACTGCTGAATACCAAGGTAAAAGAGTAATAGAATCAGTTGATAAGTTATTTAATACTTGGAAATCTAGAGAAGCTTTTGAAGTAATAGACACTAGTGAAGATTTTAGAAAAATACAAACACATAATTTAGTATATTAATATGAAACCAACATTTATAATAAGTTGCCCTATAGACACATATTCAGGGTATGGAGCAAGAGGAAGAGACGTAGCTAAAGCAGTTATTGAATTAGATAAGTATGATGTTAAAATACTACCCCAAAGATGGGGTTCTACACCTTGGGGGTTTATTGAAGATCACCCTGAATGGGGATTTTTAAATAAACATTTATGGTACCCAAACCCCCAACAGCAATACTCAAAACCTGATATTTGGATGCAAATAACAATCCCAAATGAATTTATGCCCCAAGGACATTATAATATTGGGGTTACAGCTGGGATTGAATCTACTGTAGCACCTGCTGATTGGGTACAAGGTTGTAATAGGATGAATTTAATTTTAGGTTCGTCTAAACACTCAATAGATGTTTTAAAACAATCTTCTTTTGAAAAAAGAGATAATAATACTCAACAAGTAGTAGAATATATTAAATTTGATGAGAATGTAAAGACTGATGTTTTATTTGAAGGAGTAAAAACTGAAATATATAAGCCTACTAATGAAGTTTTAGACATACCCGAAATTAAAGAATCATTTTGTTTTTTATTTGTAGGACATTGGATACAAGGAGATTTTGGTCATGATAGAAAAAATGTTGGATTATTAGTTAAATCTTTTTGTGAAACCTTTAAAAACAAAACAAAACAACCAGCTTTAATATTAAAAACCTCTCAGGGTTCTGTTTCTTATATGGATAGAGATGCTATCTTAAAAAAAATAAATACAATTAAAAAGACTGTAAAGGGGAAACTGCCCAAAATTTATTTAATACACGGCGATCTTTTAGATGAAGAAGTAAATCAATTATACAACCACCCAAAAGTAAAATGTATGATCAGTTTAACTAAAGGAGAAGGATTTGGTAGACCTTTACTTGAATTTACCCAATCTAAAAAACCAATAATCACTACAGGTTGGTCGGGTCATATTGATTTTTTAAAGCCTGATATGAGTGTTTTATTGCCTGGTAATTTAGGTAAGGTTCATCCAAGTGCCCAAAATAAATGGTTAATTGAAGGTTCTCAGTGGTTTGACGTAGACACAATGGCTTTAGGTAAAACCCTAAAAGACATATATAAAAATTACAAGGATTATACCCACAAAGCTAAACAACAAGGAAACTATTGTAATGAAAATTTTAGTTTTGAAAAAATGAAAGAACTATTAGGCAAAATTTTAAAAGAAACAGTAATAGAAGTTCCAAAACAAGTCCCTTTACAAATGCCAGAATTAAAATTGCCAAAATTACAAAAAATATAAATTATGCAAGGTACAGATAAATTAACAATTTGTGATAGATGTGGATCAGATGCATGCTATGTAACTGAAGTAAATCAGGATATAAAAAATTATTTTTGTTATGGTTGTGGTTTCCAATCTAATACTTTAATGAGAGAAGGAGAATTATTATTAGATGAACAAATGGAAACCCTTCCTGAACTGTATAAGGATCTAAGATTTAAACATGAAAATGGTCAAATATGGTTCCCTTCAACAGTAAACTTAACAGAACAGGGTATGATTTTTGCTAACGGATCTTCAACTAAAAATTGGGCTTGGGCTGCAGTTAAATCTAAAAAAGTAAATGAAGATGAAAAAGAAAAATATCCTATACCAGGTAAAAAAGGAAAATATTATAAACATAGGATGGACATGACTACAATGAAACAGTTCAAAGAACGTGATTTCATAGAAGCTCTTTCGTATATTGGGGTATTACCAGGTTAAAAAAGATATGAAAATAAGTTATGCAATTCCAGTCTGCAATGAATTTCAGGAAATTCAAAGACTAATCAATTTTTTATTAAAAAACAAACGCCAAGAAGATGAAATAATAGTATTATTTGATTCTAATAATGGTACTACTAAGGTTGAAAATTATTTAAGGGCTAAATCAGTTAATGGAGAATTCAATTGGGTTCCTTACAAATTTGATGGACATTTTGCTAATATGAAAAACCATCTAACAAAATTATGTAATGGAGATTATATTTACCAAATTGATGCTGATGAAATGGTAGATGAATATGTTTTAAGATTGTTACCTCAAGTGTTAGAAGTAAATGATGTAGATGCTATTTTAGTACCTAGAATTAATACTGTAAAAGGGTTAACCCAAGAACACATTCAAAAATGGGGGTGGAGGGTAGATGAAAATAATTGGGTTAATTTCCCAGATTATCAATGGAGAATTTATAAAAATAATGGAGAAGTTAAGTGGAAAAATAAAGTACATGAAATATTAGGTGGTCATAAATCCATTTCCCACTTACCACAACAACCTGAATGGTGTTTAATACATGAAAAAACAATAGAAAGGCAAGAAAAACAAAATGAATTATACAGTAAACTATGAAAAATCTAGTTATATTTGCCTCAGATGCTAAACATGCAAGCTATTTGAATAGTATTATAAATGAGGGGTGGAATGATCCTACTTTAAACATATTTTACATGATATGTAATGATACTTTAATAAAAGATCCACGTTTACAATTTTCATCATATTACACCAATCATAACATTAAAGATAAAAATAAAATCATACCTCATCTTTCAAACACTTTAAATATAAATTTACCTTTTAAACCCGATTGGCTGATTCTTAGTAGAGAAAGGTGGTACCCTGAAGAAAGTATTATATTAGAATTTAAACAAAAATGGAATACTAAAATTGCATTAGTTGAACCTAACTCAGCTTTGGTAAATAGTATTAATGAGTTTTTAGAGTCTGAAAGTAAAAACAGATTTAATCCTTTTATTAATGTTTGGTTTGATCATAGCAATTTTATTAAAAATCAAAGAAAGTTAATTGGTTTTAAAGGTAATAGTGTTGTAGTAGGAAACCCAAAGTACGATCAAAATCTAGATGTGAGTAAACAAGATTTAGATACATTAAAAAAATACTATAATATAGACCCAAACAAAAAACAAGTAATATTTTATACTTGGATTAATAAATTTAGATATAAATTATTTGATGAGTTTAAAAAATTTAAAGAAAACCATCCTGAGTATCAATATTTTATAAAACCTTATCCTAAAGAACCATTTGAAAATTTAAAAAATGAATATTTTCCTAAGTTTATCATTGAAGATGTAACTCCCATTTTAGAAGAAACTCATATTTGGGGAATGTATAATCTATGTGATATTCATGTAGGTGCTATTAGCTCTGTTATGTATCCTTCTTATTTTTTAAATAAAGAAATTATAGATTTTTCATTACAGATAGGATATTTTGAAAATTTAGAAAGTAACCAAGACATAATAAATAATGTAGGGGGAGATGAAGAACAATTGGGTTTATGGAAGAGAGTATTTAATATTAGTGAGGAAGAATTTAAACAATTTACTTCAAAAGAAAAATTATTACCTATGATGAAAGGTAATAAAAAAATAATTAAATCTTTACTTAATATAAATAACCATCACAATGATATATTAAAAATGTATGATGAGTTTAATGATAAACAAGCATCTAAAAGAATTATAAATTATATAAAAAACCAACAAAAATGAATAAAAAATTTTTTCAAAATAAAACGATATTAATCACAGGAGGAACAGGTTCTTTAGGAAAAGCTTTAATTAATTTTTTAAAAAATATGGGTCCTCGCAATATTATAGTTTACAGTAGGGATGAAGGTAAACAAGCTTTATTTTTTGGAAATGACCCTTCAATTACAAGAGTTATAGGAGATATAAGAGATTTCCAAAAACTAAATACTACATTTTCTATCCATAAGCCTGATTATGTTATTCATGCCGGGGCTTTAAAACGAGTAGATGATATGGAATTATACCCTGATGAATGTGTTAAGACTAACATACAAGGATCAGAAAATGTAGCTAAAGCCTCACTATTAAATAATGTAACAAAGTGTATATTAGTATCAACGGATAAAGCATGTCAACCTATTAATGTATATGGTTCAAGTAAATTTATAGCTGAAAGAATATTTACCAATTATGATTATAATTCAAACACAACAATTTTTTCTTCAGTTAGATATGGAAATGTTATAGCATCTAGGGGTTCATTCATTCCCTTATGGCTTGAATTATTAAATAAGAATAAAAGTATAAAAGTAACATCTATGGAATGTACAAGATTTTTATTTTCTCTTTCGGATGCGGTTGACACAGTTCTAAATAGTTTATTTTATTCAGAAGGTGGAGAAGTTTTTATCCCTAAAATTAGTTCATTTAAAATGAAAAATGTTATTGAAGCAATAAAACAGATATTAAACTATGATACTATAGATTATGAAGTAGTAGGAATGAGGCCTGGTGAGAAATTTCATGAAGATATGTTATCTAAAACAGAATTAGATTTTACATATGAAATTTCGGAAAAATTATTAACAGTCCTCCCCCAATATACAAAGAAAAAACATACTAAAAATAAAAAATATGAAGGGTTAGAATTTAATTCATCTCTACATAATAATGATAATGTTAAAGATTTAATAAAAATTATAAAAAAAGGAATAAATGATGCTAATTAATGAAGATATTTTATGGGAAAATGCTCTCAAAGTAATGCCTAGAGGTACCCAAACTTTAAGCAAATGCCCTGATCAGTTTGTAGATGGGGTTTACCCTAAATTTGCAAAAAAATCAAAAGGAGCTTATATTAAAGGCTTAAATGGTAAATGGTATTTAGATTTTATGTGTGGTTTAGGTCCTATTATATTAGGATATAATCATGGACGTACTAATAGAGTAATTAAAAAAGAATTAAAGAATGGAATAATTCATTCCCTTCCTACTCTATTAGAACAAGAATTAGCAAATCTTATTTGTGAAGTAGTTCCTTGTGCTGAACAAGTTAGGTTTGCTAAAAATGGAACAGATGCAGATTTAGCTGCAGTACGAATAGCTAGATCTTATACAAAAAGAGAACATATAGTGGTATGTGGTTATCATGGTTGGGGAGATTGGCATGGTGCGTTAATAAGAGATTATGGCATTCCTAAATCCATGAAAAAAATTGTTTCTAACTTTGAATATAATAATCTAGAAAGTTTAGAAAAAGAACTTAAAAAAAGACCTGTAGCTGCAGTAATGATAGAACCTCAAGCACTTACAGCTCCAAACCCTGGATTTTTAGAAGGTGTAAGAAAATTATGTGATAAATATAAAGCTTTATTAATATTTGATGAAGTAGTCTCAGGTTTTAGATGGGATATAGGAGGGGCTCAAAAATATTATGGAGTTACTCCTGATTTATGTTGTTTAGGGAAAGCTATTGCTAATGGGATGCCTTTAAGCGCTATAGCAGGAAAGAAAAAATATATGCAAGAATTAAATTATGCTTTTTTCTCAATGACTTTTGGGGGTGAATGTTTATCATTAGCTGCATCTATAGAAACTATAAAAGAATTAAAAACTAAAGATTATAGTTATATATGGAAATTAGGAAATATGTTAGATAAGGGTATTAAAGAAGCAGCTAAAAAACATAATATTGAAATAAATTTAGCAGGAAGTGCTCCTAGACATAATTTATCATTTCCTACAACATACGAAGATCCCAAAGGTATGAAAGCTATATTTTATCAAGAAATGGTAAAACAAGGCATATTCTTCCCAAATGTAATTTATATTTCATTTGCACATACAAAAAAAGATATTAAAAAAACAATAAAAGCAGCTGATAAGGCTTTTAAATTTTTAGCTGATAATATAAATAATATTGATGGTGTATTAGAAGGGAAAAAAAGTATAGATATCTTTAGAAAAAGCACATAGATATGAAGATAAAAAATTTTATACCTATAGGAGAAGCTTGCTCTACTGCTATGATGTTAAATCAAATGAACTTAAGACATCAAAGTCTACCATTAGATTGGTTAGCATCATTAACTCCTCGAAAACTAATTAATATTTTTAATGAAGATTTTAAAAATTTCATTCCTTCGATTGAAATGCTTAATAAAGAATATATTAGAAAACAACAACTCTGTGATAATTTTTTCCATAAAATAGATAATTTTTTACCACACCCTTTTGGGGCTTTTAGAAATTATAGTGGTAAAGACCCATCACAAGTAAAAGTTTTATGGGAAAAAGCTTATAAAAAGGAATCAAAAGAAAATAATTTAAATAATTTTATGGATTTTTTCGAAGAATATAATTTTAGAAACTTTTATAAAGGAAATAAAAGAGAAGAATTTATATATAGGAACCATTATAAAGCTCAGTGTATGCATGATTTAAAAATGTCTCAAACTAATAATGGGGAAATTATTTTAGAAGAATATAAAAATTTAGTTGATACTAAAACAAAAAGAATTAATAATCTTTATAATTTACTAAAACAAGATAATTTTTTAGCTATCCATATATCTGATACATTTATGTTAGATGAAAAATATAAAAGGTGGAATGATTTAATAGAATTATCGGAACTATTAAAAAATAAATTTTCAATATTTAATTTTAAAATAATTTCTTTAAATTTATTACCCTATGAAACAACAGTAAATAATGTTTCAAACTTTTCTATAAAATGGGATTATTGGAAAGATAGTAGCCAAATGCAAAGAGATTATTTAAAAAATAAAATAATAACTAATTATTAAAATAAATGAAAGATATAAAAGATACACTATTTGTAATACAGGCAAGAACCCAATCAACAAGAGTTCCTAATAAGATGCTTAAACCATTTGCTAATTCAAATTTACTAGAAATAGCTATTAAAAAAGTACTACAGTCTAAGGTAATACCTAAAAACAACTTTTATTTATCTATCATGGATGATGAATTAGTAAACATAGCTAAAAAATATAATATTAATTACTTTAAAAGAAGTGAAGAATCTACTCAAGAACCTGTTACTTTACCTAAAGTATTTGAATGGCATAATAAATTACCTTATAAATATTTTGTGATAATAAATGCTTGTAATCCTATTTTAAAAGTAGAAACTATAGATAAATTTACAACACAATTTTTAAAATCTAATTCAAGAGGCCAGTTTGGGGTATTTGAGAAAAAAACTTTTTTATTTAATAATGAAGGGGTTATGATTAATAAATTTTTTGGAGATGATAAATATCTAGCTACATTGGAAACTAAATTTGTTGAAACTTGTTATGAAGCAGCTCATTCACTATATGCTGGAACAATGAAAGATATAGGAGAAGAAATTTATATGGGTTCTTTCCAAAAACCTAAAGATCCTGAATTTTATATTGTAGAAGAAATTGAATGTTTTGATATAGATTGGCCCTGGCAATTTGAAATAGCTGAAAAATTATATGTAAGTAATAAAACATGAAAGCAATTATAATTGGGGGAGGATCGATAGGACAACGCCATGCTTTAAATTTACAAAAGTTAGGGGTATCTACTCGTATAATTGATATTGATGAAATTGATAATGTAGATAGTATAATTAAATGTGAAAAAAATTTTGATGGGGATCAATTAATAGGGTTAGTATGTTCCCCTAATATTAATCACATAGAACATTGTCTTAAGCTATCAGAACATAATATCCCTATATTTTGTGAAAAACCATTTTATTCATCTAGTAAAGGGATTGAAGAACTATTAAACATAATTAAAGAAAAAAATTTAATTACTATGGTAGGTTGTAATTTAAGGTTTATAGATGAAGTTAAATCTATTAACCCTAATACAAAATATATTAATGTTTATTTTGGTTATGATTTAAAAAAATGGAGACCAAAAACGGACCATTTAAAATCTTATAGTGCTAATAAAAATTTAGGGGGTGGGGTTCTTTTAGATGTTATACATGAGTTAGATTATCTTTACTTTAAATTTGGAGATATAAAAAATATTTCGTATATTAAAGATAAATTAACAAATATAACAAATGATACTGAGGATTTAGTTATGGGAAGGATAGAATTTAAAAATGGGACTTTAGCTGATTTCACTTTAAATTATCTATCAGAAAAATATCAAAGATATTATGATATTTTAGAAGAAAATGTATTAAAAAGAAAAAATTTAAAAGTGGATAATCAAATGTATGTAGAAGAAATAAAGTATTTTATAGATCATGTAAAATCAAATTCACCTTGTATGAATAATTTTCAAGAAGCAAATAATTTACTAAAACATTTAATATGAATACTTTTATAATAGCAGAAGCTGGATCAAACCACAATAGAAATTTTCAACAAGCATTAAAATTAATAGATACTGCCAATAATGCTGGATCAGATGCTGTAAAATTCCAAACATTTTCTTCCCAAACAGTTTATACCAAAAACACCCCAGACTTTGCAGGTTATAAAAATATTAATAAATTAATTAAAGATATTGAATTGCCTCGTGAGTGGCAAAAAGACTTAAAACAGTATTGTGATGAAAAGGGAATAGAATTTATGTCCACACCCTTTGATGAACAAGCCGTGGATGAATTAGTTAATTTAGGAGTTAAAAGATTAAAAATATCAGGGTTTGAATCTACTGACCCTCGTTTTGTTGAAATGGTAGCCTCTACAGGTTTACCTATTATTATGTCTATTGGTATTGGGTTTAAGTGGAATTATTGGGGGTTGTATATTGATATTTTTGAAAAATATAATAATGATGTTACATTATTACACTGCAATAATGCTTACCCTACACCCCCAGAAGATGTATTTTTAGATAATATTAAAACTATGTCTTACGATCACAGATATAAAACAGGTTTTTCTGACCACACAATGTCTCCTTATACTCCATCTTTAGCGGTTGCTGTAGGTGCTACTGTAATTGAAAAACATTTTACACTAGATAGAAATTTACCAGGACCTGACCACCCATTTTCTTTAGAACCAGATGAATTAAAAATTATGGTTGAACAAATTAGATATGCAGAAAGGTGTAAAGGAAGTAAAAATGGCTTTTCTAAATCAGAAGAAAACTTTAAAAGTGCTATGCGTTCAATTGTAGCTAAAAGCCCTATAAAGAAGGGAGAAATTTTTACCACAAATAATCTAACTACAAAACGACCGTTTTTAGAAGGTAATGTGGCTGCTTTAGATTGGGGTTATACACTAGGAAAAATCTCTGATCGAGATTATGATACAGATAATTTTATTAAATGAATATAGGAATTAAATATACCCATGAGTATAAATTCACTCAGGATGACGTTAATAAGTTTGCAGAGATTACTGGAGACATAAACCCAATACATTTGGATGAAAACTATGCAAATAAAACCATTTTTAAAAAAAGAATTATGCATGGGTTTTTATCAGCATCAGTTTTTTCAAAAGTTTTTGGTACTTTATTTCCAGGTGAGGGGTGTATATATCTTGAACAAAATATTAAATTTTTAAAACCTATGTTTTGTAATGCTAAATACAATGCCGTATTCGAAGTTATTGGGGTTAAACCCAAAAAAAATATAGCAATTATAAGTACATTAGTTGAAGATTCAGAAAATAATATTACTATAGAAGGAAATGCTGTTATAAAATTTTAATTTATGAAATATAGTTTTTTTAAAATTAGTTCACACGAAAATGAACTAAATAATTGGTTTAATTTATTTAATAAATGTTTTGGTAAAAGACCATTATTAGATAATGAATGGTATTTTTGGAATAACATTTTATACAAAGAAAATAATACATACGTTATCAAACATAAAGAGGAAATAGTATCATCCTACAGTTTATACCCTTTAAAAGCTAAATATAATAATCAAGTCAAAGATGCCTACCTATGCCATAATGTAATGACAAACCCAGAACATGGGGGTAAAGGGTTATTTACTCAATTAGGTAAGTATGCTATATCATGTACTTCCAAGGAAAGTATTTTAATAGGGGTTCCCAATGAGAACGCTATTAGGGGTCATCTTAAGGTTGGATGGGAAGAATACCCTAAAATACCATTTTATTACAAAAATAATTTTAGTGTTTACCAAACTAATAATGTTATTAAAATGAATACATTTTCATTTAATGAATATGAAATAAAAAAATTTAACAAATCATATGACTTTTGTGTAATAAAAGATTCTGAATTTTTGAATTGGAGATATGTAGATAGACCTAATATGGAATATATGTGTTATAAGTTAATAGATAATTCTGGATTTATTGTGTTGAAACAGTATGAAAATAAACTTCACATTATTGATTATGGGTTTGTTAATGAAGATAATTTTATAGAATTACTTAAATTTACTGAAAATAAAGCTCAAGAATTAAATAGTGAAATTATAGAGTTTTGGTGTTATAGTAGTAAAGATCAAAACATTCTTAATCAACTAGGATTTAATAAATCAAATCAACTTAATAATAGATTAATATTATTATCCACTCCTCCACTAGAGTTTAATTCAAATAGTAACTGGAAAGTAGTATTAGGAGATAATGACGTGTACTAAAAAATTAAAATTAAAAATAAATTAAATAATTGAAGTTGAATAAAAAAGCATTAATATTAGCAGCTCACCCTGATGATGAAACTTTAGGTTGTGGGGCGACTATACATAAGTTATCACAAGAAGGATATGATATACAATTACTTACTTTTACTGATGGGGTAAGTAGTAGATATAAGGGTGAAAAAAATAGAAATCCAAAATTAGAATCCATATCTAAAATATTAGGTATTTCCAAATACTCATCAGGGGATTTTCCTGATAATGCTATGGACTCTGTTACTTTATTAGACATTTGTAAGTTTATTGAATCTAATGTAAATTATCAACCTGATATTATTTTTACCCATTTTATAGGAGATTTAAATATAGACCATCAGATAGTGACTAGAGCGGCATTAACTGTTTTTAGACCCCAATATGGTAATAAAACAAAAATTTATTCATATTATGTCCCTTCCTCTACAGATTATAACCCCCAAACTTATTTTGATGCTAATTCATATATAGAAGTATCTAAAATAAATGTAAAAAATAAAATAAAAGCTTTAAAAATATATGATAAAGAAATGAGAGAATACCCCCATACTCGTAGTTATCAAAATGTAGAAAATTTAATTAAAGTTTGGGGGTCTGAGGTAGGATTATTATATTGTGAAAAATTTAAATTAATAAGAGAAGTAATATGATGTTTGAATTAAAAAAAATTTTATATAAAGATTGGAAGTTACTTTTAAAATGGAGAAATGATAAAAACACCCGTACTTGGTTTTTTAATGATTCAATAGTAACAGAAGATAATCATAAAAAATATATAAACACTATTCTCAATAATAAAGATACTATTCAATATATGCTTTATATTAATAATCATCCTTGCGGTACTATTAAATCAATTAAAAAAAACGACGAGTATTATTTATCATATTCTATTGATAAAAATTATAGGGGGAAGGGATTAAGTATTATTATGATGCATTTATTTCTTTATGATAAAAAAGGTACATTTATATGTGAAATAAAAAAAAATAATATACCCTCATGTAAAATGGTTAAGAAAATTGGATATGAATTATATGAACAATCTAATAATATTTTAAAATATAAATTAATAAAATAATATGAATACTAAAAAAAGAACAGATCTAGAAATTATAGATGAAGTAGCAAATATAAGAGAAAAAAACAATGTTAATTGGATGGATATATTAAGATTAGCATTCAAACATGCACCAGAAGATGCAAGAAAATTAATGGGTAGAGTAAATGAATATGATGGTAGAATTTCGGATTTATTAAAAGAGTTAGCTAATAATGGAAAGTAAGGTAGGTGAAAATATTTTATTAATTGGCCCTGGATTTTCCTTAGAAGAACTAGATCCTAATATATTGAAGTCTACACCTTCTTTATACTTTGGTAGCTCATTTCATTGGTTTGAAAAAAATAATGTGTGTCCAACTTACTGGACCTTTATAGATCCTAATACTATAACTTATTTTGATACTTTAATAAATGGACTTTCAAAATTTGATGAACTTCCGTCTAATAAAGGACGTTATGATTATAAATATTTATTTGATTATCTTAAAACCACCCCCCCTTATTCTAAAGATTTTTTAACTTATCTTTTTAAATCAACCACTTTAATGTATGGTGATTTACAAACCTCAAAAGATTTTTATAAAAAAGGACTTTCAACCAGTAGAGGAATTAAATGGTTTGAAGGAGAATATAAAAATGATGTATTACCTAGAGTAAAATCTTATTTTAAAAAATCTATAGAATTCCCACAAGTTATATGTGTGAATAACTATTCTTCTTCTTATACTCCCCCACTTAAAAATATTCCTCCTTTAATAACCCATGGACCTACTACTAATACTGATAAGTTTGTATGTTATATTCTACCTCTAGTACTAACTTATTTTAAAGGTTTAAAAAGAATAGATTGTATAGGTTTTGGAGATTTTAATAATCCCCGATTATTTAATAATACAAGTGAGGGGTATGGCGAATTTAAACTTTCATATGAAAGAATGAAAGACCCATTAATAAACCTTTTAAATTTTAAACATATATCTATAAGTTTTAAAAATAAAGACTCATATTTTATAGAACTAGAAAATAGCACAAATAAAAATAATATAGACTAATGGCATTAAATAATAACCAAATAAGTAGTAAAGGCTTTTGGCTAACAACAGATGAAGAAGGACACTGTTTTGATCAACCCTTATGTGAAGCTATAAAAAATATAACTAAAAATAAGTCTTTACTTGACCTAGGATGTGGGACAGGTGCTTACACTAAAGAATTACAATTTTCATGCACCTCAGCTAAGGGATATGATGGTAACCCTAATACACTAGAGATATCAAAAGGATTATGTGGTGTAGCAGATTTAACTAAAAAACAAAAATTTGACAAAGTAGATTGGGTTTTATCTTTAGAAGTTGGGGAGCATGTTCCAAAAGAATCTGAAGACATCCTTTTAGATAATATATGTTCACATTCCACTAGGGGAATAATTCTTAGTTGGGCAGTGCCAGGTCAACCTGGAGATGGTCATATTAATTGTCAATCTAATGAATATATTATAGGTAAAATGTTAGATAAAGGGTTTAATATAGATTGGGATTTAACCTATAAATTGAGAGAAAATGCTACTTTATGGTGGTTTAAAAATACTCTTATGTGTTTTAAAAAACTTCCAATTCCAAAATCAGTTACTTCTATGGAAAAAATAACATTTTGTATACCAAGTAAATCAAATTTAAGTTATTTAAAAACATGTATTCCTTCAATTAGAGATAATGCATCTAGAAATGATCATGATATTATTGTATTTGTTGATTCAGATGAAGATGGTACTGTAAAATGGTTAAAAGAAGTAAAAAGTAAATATAATTTAAAATATTATGTAAACCCTAAATTAGGAGAAAAATTATATGGTATTGGTAAAGCTTATGATTTTTGCATAGAAAAATCTACAACAGATATTTTTATGATATTCCATGCTGATATGATGTTAGGAAAAAATGCAGATATAAACGCTTATAGATATTTAAATCCTAATTCTGTAGTATGTTCTACAAGAATTGAACCACCACTTCACCCTAACGGAGGAGAAAAAATATTACTAGATTTTGGGATGTACCCTGAAGAATTTAAAGAAGAAGAATTTAACCAATATGTTGAAAATCATTTAGAAGATACTAAAATAACAGAAGGTATATTTGCTCCTTGGATGATGCATAAAAAAGATTTTTTAGAAATTTTAGGAGGACATGACCCCGTAATGCATTCTTGTAGAGAAGATTCTGATTTGTTTAATAGAATGTTATTAGCAGGATTTGAATTTATTCAACCTTGGAATTCTTTAGTATACCATTTAACAGGAAGAGGAGCAGGTAGTTTTGATGGTGATCCTGAAAGACATGAAAAATGGAAAAAAGATATGAATAATTCTACATTAGAATTTATTCGTAAATGGGGTACTAATGTTAACCATACACCTTTAATGAAACCTATAGTTTCTCCAGTATATAATAAATGTGTTAATATTATTAATTCAAGTCCCCAATTACAAGAAGCTTTACAACCTTGGTTTAATGGTGGTAGAGATATAATTGTTGAAGTTGATGGTAACAATTTTTTAGAACAAGATTTTAACATAATACAACAATTACCATTAATTATCCAAGATAGTGGAGAAATAGGAGAATTTAAATTGGGAAATTTAAAAATAACTATTAATAACTTAACTTCAATAGAAAACACTTTAATTAAGATATGAACCAGTATAAATATTTTTTTGCCTCGGATTTAAAAAAAGAGCAAGTCGGTAAAGTAAAAGCTAAAAATTCAAAAGAAGCATTTTTGAAAGCTAGTAAGAAAAAAAGACTTCCAATAGAAAGTTTTAAACAGTTATTTGATATTGAGGAGATAAAATGAGAGAACAAATAAAAAAAGCTTTAATATCTATTGATTTAGAAAACCTAAATGTTGAAGAAAGTAAAAAATCTAAGGAAAGTAAACATAAAAAATTTTTCCTTAAAACAGTGAATACTTTAATTTCAATTCAAGAAAGAACTGATAAAGTATTTACACAATACGGTTTAAATCTTATAATGTATGAAGATTTATATTTTACCATAATAGAAGATTTAATATATGAACATTACGGAGATAAAGTAGCTGAGGTAATATTTTGGTATGTAAATGGAATTCAAGCAAAAGATGATGAAGATTCTTTTATAGAAGATGAAAAAACTAAAAAAAGATATAAAGTAAAAACCCCCACCCAAGTATATAATGTGTGTAAAAAATTAAAAATATTTAATAAGTTATAATATGTATCAAACAAAAACTATGAAATTAGAAATGATGGAATGCCCTCAATGTGGAAATCCAATGCCAGTAAAGAGAAGAGAATTGGGTTATCATGTTTGTGTTAAGTGTTCTACAGTATTAGCTAAAAGAGGAATACCTGTGATGAGGGGAACAGGTGATCATACTTGGGTAGATTTAGAAGTAATGACTCAAGAACAATTCGAACGTTTTGAAGAGATGGAAAATAAAACTAAAAGTGAAATAACTCCTCTTAGAGAAGAAGATAATAACCTCCAGGGCCCTTTTACAATAAAAGAAACTGAAAAATAAATGCCCGCTGCTAAACCTATATCAAAAGATATGTGCTTAACAGCCATGGATAAAACAAAATCAGTTAAGGCAGCTGCTAGATACCTAAATTGCTCATACCACCATTTAAAGCGTTATATGAAGCTGTATGTGGATGAAGAGTCGGGTAAATCTTTATTTGAATTACATAAAAACCAACAAGGTAAGGGTATTCCTAAATTTTTAAGAGCAAGTGGAAAAGAACCTGCCCTACTAGACATTATAGAAGGTAGAATTGATGCAACCTCATTCTCTCCTGATAAATTAAAGTACAGATTAACAACTGAGGGTTATTTAGAAGAATGTTGCGGTAATTGTGGGTTCCAAGAACATAGAGTAACCGACCACAAAGTACCTCTAATATTACATTTTAAGGATAAAAATAAACTAAACTATAGATTAGAAAACATACAATTTTTATGTTATAACTGTTATTTTCTATTCATAGGAGAAGTATTCTCAGAACGAGATATTATCAAGTTAGAAGACAATAAATCAGTTACTAAAACTACAGATGCAGTGGATCTACAATTAGATGATTATCATTTACAAAGATTAAGAGAATTAGGGTTAGATGGAGAAAACCCCACAGATGATGATGATCCTTATAACTTAGTTTCTTATAGTTAATTTGCCACTACCCATTCTTTTTATTATATTTATTATCGATGAAAAAAGGTAAGAAAATACCACTTCTTAAAAAAAGTAAACATGATAAAATTGTTAAAGATTTTGATAGTCAAAAATCAAAACATTTAGAAAAACAGGCTACTAAAATGCTTAAAAAAGATGAACAGTTTCAAAAACTTAAAGAGAAGAAAATAGATACTAACTTTTTAAACTTATTTTAATATGGCACGAGAATTTGAAGTAAAAAACGCTGATGAGTTTGAAGAACTTATTCAATCTCAAGATTTTAGAGTATATGAAGCTTTAGTCAGTACCATATTAAAAAATTTAAAAAGTAAAAAACGTCACCACCATGCTCTAAGTGTTATTAGTATGGAAGAAGATGCTGTTTACGATATTACAATAGATAAACAAGATTTCCATCATACCCTAGAAGAAAGCCTATCAGCATATGAAAAAGCTGAAAAATATGAAGAGTGTGGTAAAATAAAAGAAGCAATGGATTTTCTAGATAAAAAAAAAGTTGAAAAAGAAATAAGCACAATAGTAGATTCATTGACACAATAAATTATGTTTAGTAATATATTAATACTTCTGATAGTAACAGGAATGACACTAACTTTTATTGTATGGAGTACAATAGAAAGAACAAATCAAAGACTTATGCGAACAAATTTGGTTTTCGTAAGAAAGGTTCGTATATTTAGGTATAAATTAAAAAATAAAGGTTATGGATACAGTAGAAAATATAAGTCAAATATGCGATGAAATGCTTGCGTTTTCAAGAACAGCAGGTATAGTTGCAGATTGTGGAGTATGTAACAATGATGGTTGTAATG
>Ga0181369_1000152_pt1 | contig 19460 bp, 16 predicted proteins | sample LowvirmetaG_8_FD_130088 | JGI IMG/M metagenome (GOLD analysis project Ga0181369, IMG submission 130088) | Marine viral communities from the Subarctic Pacific Ocean - Lowphox_04 viral metaG | ecosystem: Environmental > Aquatic > Marine > Oceanic | place: Subarctic Pacific Ocean | collected... | reverse complement strand
GGCGCACCCGCTTCTGCAAAACCTGTTGTAATCCCTAACTTTGCATTTGGTGGTGGTAAACGGGGGACAATGGTTGCTAATAGTAGTGAATATATTGTTCCTAATTATGCTAATGGTGGGGACGCTATCTTTAATCAGAACATGGCTTCTTCAATGGGTCTTCCTGCTAACGCTAGGAAGGTGAGAGCTGCTAGTGGGTATATACCTAATTTCGCAAACGAAGACGAGAGACTTATTTTATTCGCTGGAGATAGAGGTGGAGATTTTAAGAAAATTTTTCATGTAGGTAAAACTAAAGCCAACGAAACAAGAGCTTACGCTAGCAAGGATAGCGCCCCCAAGGGAATGAGAACTACACCCGTTACTGTCCCAACTTACCGAATGAAAGGAGGTAAAGGCGATTCCGAGCCAAAAGATATAGAATTTATTAAAAAACGCCTATCAAACACCTCTACTGACGCTGCTTTAAAATTTGCAAAAGATTTAAGCGGTAAAAGTAAACTCCCCAATCTCTCAAAGAAAAAAATACAAGGTCTATTCAACCCCGGGTCTTTTGAGGGAATGTCGGGTACTATTTTCGAGGTAGCCATAGCTAGCATCTTAAAAAGTAGAGAATTTGCTGATTACGCAGCTAGACACAGTAATGCTAGGATTGATCTGCCTTACTCTCCAAGATTATTTGGTAAATTTGGGGCTAAAGGCAAAGGTGAACTCGGTGCGGAAGTTAAAGCTAATTCTGGATTAGCTGCAAGTGCAGCAGTTAAGTTTTACGATATTCTTGTCGGGGCAATAAACCCAAAAACTGGCAAACGGGAGTTTGGTCAAGTGGCGACTTATAAAGATAATAGATTTTTTGGGAAGACTCTATCACAGACAGAATTTAAAAAATTATACCCCGATGGTATCGGCGGTAAAAAGTATGGTGCAGTACAGGGGATGCTAGGAGGAACTGTTACTAGAGGTGGAGCGCGAAATCTATTTGCCAGATCTGCCTCTGGTTACATCCCTAACTTCGCTGAAGGGGCTTTAGAAAACGCTATTGGTAGAGAAAAAGCTGCTGGTTTACCAGTGAGCCAAATTAGAATCAATCAAAGCGGCAAACTCCGCAACTCGCAAAACCCAATGGGTCTTGCGGTGACTAATACCCGTGATGAGCCTACTGGAGCGATACCTAATTACGCTAAAAAAGGCTCTGGAGCTGGAGGTGAAGCGATAGCAGATGGATTACTAACGAAGCTTTTTGCTGTGCAAATGGGTTTTGGTGTTTTAAGTGGACTGCTTGGAGAAGTATCAGAAAAAAACAAGTTAGTTTCTGGATCTTTAACTGCTCTTAATGCTGTTGTTATGGCCGCAATGTCGGCTCAAGCTTTTGGTGGCGTTAAGAATATAGCTGCATCGCTTATTGGAGGAGGGTCACTGGGGGCTAAAGGATCTATGATGTTTGGAATGGGTCAGGCTAGAATGACTGCTGGACGCTCTGCAATGTCTGTAGGTCGCAGATTAGGGAGTACGTCAATGGTGCGTGGGGGCGCACTTAGCGGTTTAAAGGGCGCGGCGGGTATGCTTGGTGGAGCTTTCCTTAAGATTCTTGGGCCTATTGGTTTGCTAACAGCAGCGTTTTTTGGAATTAAGAAAATCATGGATATCTTTTCTGGTTCCGCAGAACAGGTGACCAAAAACAACGAGTTTTTATCAGTAGCCACTAAAAAAGCAGCAAGAGAGCTTGAGGAATTAAAATTTGCTTCTACTAGAGATAGAGAAGATTTCACAGATACAAGCGAAACTTTTGCTAATAGATTTAAACATTCTGCGCTAAACGTTGGATTCGCGGGGGATAAAGACGATCAATTGGGTGATCAAGCCTTCAAAATGGCTAAAGCGGCATATGATGCAGGAGCTACTGAAAAGCAGGTGACGGATGCTTTAGAAATTGCCAAGCAGCTACACCAAACGCAAAACAGGGCAGGTGATGATTTAGACAGCGGTGATTTCAGCGGCCCAAGTTATACTCAAAACGAAATAGGCGCTGCTGGTCAAGAAGCGATGAGAGCGCATCTTCAAAAATTAATTGATCGAGATACTTCAGCTATACAAGATGAAATGCTATCTACTATAACCGATGAGCAAAAATTAACACTAGCGCGAGGGAATAAAATTGATGCATCAAAAGAAGATCAAGATAATGCGGCGGCGGTGAGAAAAGCTCTCATGGACAGTTTCACAGAATTTGCTAAAAACAACCCCTCAAAGGATATAGCTAGTGAGTTAGATCAAGCAATATTAAAATTGGGCGCTCAAGAAGGGGCAAAAATACAAGAGCAAACTGAGAGTATCAGAACACAAACAGCTAAAGCTGTCTTACAAACAGAAATAAATATTCTTAAAATTAAGTCTGAAGCATTAACTGAAGATGAGAAAAAACTCTCTATATCTAAAATAACAAAAAACCTGACGGAAAGTCAAACCTTAGATCTTGAAAAACGCATTAAGCTTAACAAACTGGACGTTGATCAAAATTTAAAAATATTAGGTATAGTAGAGAAAAGAATACAGGGCATTGACAAATTAGTAGTAAATGAGGGGCAAGCTCTAGCACTAAAGAAAGCTTTACAAAACTTAAGTATTGAAGAGTTAAGTAATGAAGGTGATCTTGAAAAGCTTGTGAAGAAAGTTCTTGGTTTAAATGGGGAGCTAACCGAGCAACAAAAAGAAAGCTTAAAGAATATTCAGCAATCAGTCCTTGGAATAAAACAAGAGGCTAAACAAAAGAAACTTAACCTCGATCTTGCCGCCAAGCAAAGAAGGGAAGAGTTGAAAATCAATCAAGCTATTGAAGCTAGAATAGGTCTCCTCCAAAGAGGTATAAAATCAAAAGATATTGATACAAACGCTGGTTTCGTAGATAGACAGTTTGCGCTTGACCTTGAGAAAGCCAGAGTTGATAATAATCCAAATCTTACCGACGAACAAAAAGCAGCTAAAGCGGTAGAATTCGCTGAGAAACAAAAGGAAATTGATATTGATAAAGCAAAGGCAAAAGCTGTTTCAGAGGCTAAAACAAAAGTCGTAGAATTAAGCAAAGCACTGGGGGAAAACTTTAACCCAATGTTAGAACAGCTGATGGGTATTTTAAATAACCCAGCGGAGCATGGCGGGGTAGAGGGGGCTGTAGGTAAAGTTCAAAGCCGAATAAGAGCGGAAGGTGATAAGAGTCGAGATCTGACTCCAGCGGAGGTCATGAGAAATCGAAGGGGTATTTTTGGTAATTTTGTTGCGGAAAGGCTGGGGTCGCAGGGATCTTTTACTCCAATAGACGGCGGCTTTGGCTTTAAAGGAGGAGAGACGTTAAAAAACGCTGCTGTCGATATGAAACAGACAAAAGCAACTTTGCAAGAGGAGAAGAAGCGAGGGGAACATATGGTAACGATGGCTAAAATCGCTAGGCAAGGCGCTGGAGCTTTTGCTGATTTCAACAAGTTATTAGCGGATTTCATCCGAAATCTAAGGGCTTCTGCCGAACAATTAAGATTCGATTCTCTAGGTTCTCAAGATTCATCTTCTATGATGTCCAATTTGGACGCAAGGATACTTAATGCTAGGATGATGAACAATCCTACCGCTGAAGGAATTTCTGATGCCGCCTCAAAAGCTGGTTTAGAAAATTTAGACAGACAAATATTTATGGCTGGCTCAACGGGCGAAAAAAACAAATTAACTAGAGATAGGGAAGTCTTAGTCGAGCAGCTGGCGCTTAAAAACGAGATAATGAATATTGATGCCGCTGCGCCCGATGCAGAAGAAAGGCTCCTTAAAATTAGAGAAAAACTTTTAGTGCTAGATAAAAAACGGTCAGAAGCTCAAAAAAGAAGAACTCTCAAAGAAAGGCGTGATGATCGCGCTATGACCCCACTGGATATAAATGATCAATTTTTAACCAAGGTGGAGCAAACTGGCATAACATTTAGGGAGAACTTTGTAAGAGCATTTGCAGAAGGTATTGAAAGCGTAGATTCTCTTGAAGACGCATTACTGAATGCAGCTAATCAGTTTTTAAAATCCATGACTACAAACTTTGTCGATAAGTTTATGAATGAAGCTATGAGCGGAGGTTCTGGAGGTAAAGGTTCTGGAGGTGAAGGTTCTGGGGGTGGAGGAATTTTAAAGAAGATATTTGGTTCAATTGGTTCATTCTTGGGCTTCGCTGACGGAGGCAAAGTTCGCGGCGGCTCTGGTAACCGTGATGACGTTCCAGCCATGCTAATGGGTGGAGAGTACGTTATGAATAAAAAAGCTGTTCAGCGTTATGGATCGGGATTCATGGAAGCTTTAAACTCTGGCTCTGTTCGTGGTTTCTCCAAAGGGGGGGAGGCTATGATTAACTTTTTCAAAGAAAAAAACGAGCCTAGATTAATCAAGAAAAGGAAAAGGAAAAATTCATCTCTCGGAGGTCAATCTATGGATGAAGAGGGTATGTTTACAACACCGGGTATGAATGGCGCTGGAAAAATTGTTGGAATGCGAAACCTTATGTCTTTTGCTACTCAAACCCCAACAGCTTTAGGTAGAGATGATATAAGGTCTGAAGGAGCTTTCTTAGATGCTGAGAGCGGTAGATTCACCATGTTTGGCAGAAGAAATAATCCTGAATTCCAAAAGGTGCAAGATGCTAAGAGACAAGCTCTTGGTTTAGTGGCGAGCGAAATGGAAGCTCACAAACAAGCAAAGGAGCAAGAAGTTAGTTTAGGTAAAATGCTAGCATCAGCCGCCATTAGCACAATTGTTAGTTTCGGAGTCTCAAAACTAGGTATGAAAGCGCTTAAGGGCATCGAGGGGGGTGAGGGGATGGCGAAGTTAATAGGCTCTTCAGCTGGTAACTTTGCTGGAACTAAGATCACTGGCGCTCCTTCTTATGGTGGGGCGATTGGAGCTGCGGCAGCAGGTGGAGATTTAAAGAAATTGTTTACAGGTTCTAAGTCCGAAAAAGATCCCAATACTGAGAAAAAGGCTACAGGAGGATTAATTCGTGATGCGGGAGGGGTTGATACAGTTCCCGCCATGCTTTCAGGAGGAGAGTTTGTTATGAACGCTGCTGCCACAAAGAATATCGGAGCGGGTAATTTACAGGCGTTAAACTCTGGAGTTGGAACTGGTGATAATAGTGATCTTGTCGCCAAACTTGATCAGTTAATTACTGCAACCGAAACATCTCAATCTACGGGAGATATCAACATAACAATCAATGGTTCTGATGGAACTGAAAGTCAAACAGGAGGCGAAGATGCTCCAGAAAGAGAAAGAAAATTATCTGAGAGAATTAAAGTCGCCGTTAAGCAGGTGATTGCAGATGAACAAAGATTAGGAGGACAACTTAGAAAGTAATGTTTGGATCAAGATTAAATGACGAAGTAGCTGTAAACATAGCTTCGCACCATATTTCTGGTATTAGCTCTGTAGACTTATCATACTCTAATAGCCCAAATATACTCAAACCTTTAGGCTCCAAAAAAGGTTTAACTACTGTCGGCGCAGCTACTCAGCAAACACTTTCTATCTCTAGGCATCTTATATACAATGACCCTATTTTAAGTTTTACTGGTTCCAATGCTATGGCTGGTCAAATTGTATACGGAGGAGCTGCATATGGTTTTAGTAGTGGGTTCTTAGATTCGTATTCTGTCAATTGTGCGGTAGGATCTGTGCCAAAAGTTAACGCTTCTATTTCTATTTTTGATGAAATGGATTCATCGAATGAAACTATAGGAGATTTTAGTTCTAATAACGTAAGTATTCACATTCCATCTCAAGGATCAATTAGTATAAGTTGTAAAGGCTCTGCCACAGATAGAGTTATTGGTTTCGATTACTCCATAAAAGCTAATAGAAAGCCTCATTTCTCAATAGGAAGCGAAACTGCCGTTTCTGTTGAGCTTGTCCCACCTTTGGAATTTACAGCTCAGGTTCAAATTGAAGTTGATCAAGCTATTCCTGATAATTCTTTTTCTTTTTTATCAACTAGAGAAGGTGATACTATTTCTTTCGATATTGATGGTAGAGACGGCTCAGGTATTCAAGCGTTGACGATTCCTAATGCCACAGTGGTAAGTGAATCTATATCAGCTTCTGATAATGGTTCTGCTATTTTAAATTTAAATTATATTGGTCATGGCTTCTGATTTATTTTACAACAGAGACTCAAATATTTCTGGAGTTACAATTCAGTCTGATTATTCAGGTCTTAGTCTAACTCCTGTCTACGGTTCTAAAGCCTCTTTTAATTCTAAGAATTTTACATACGAGGTTGATGATTTTCAAATCAACTCCATACCCCACTCAATGAATAGTTTAGAGGTTCAGTATGATGTACGGTACGACTTAAATGAAGCAAACACTCAGAAACTAGCTGCATTTATCGAGAGTAAAAATGGAGACCAATTGTTTGAGTTTAATATAGATAATAGTGGGATTTATAAATCCATGTCTGGGGTGTCTGACAACTACGCGATTAATCATGTCAACAATCAGCATTATGAAGTCGCTGTTTCTTATTCTGTAGATCAGGCTCCAAATTTATTTAATTGGTCTGGGATGAATTTTGTTAATTTAGATTTTCAAGATTACGCTTACTCTACCACTTATGAAAAGTTTGATGTTGTTTTCACTGGCATAAGCTCTAATAAGTTAAACAATTATTATTACTGTACGGAAACTCACTCGTCTACTGCTGCGAATTCCCCAACGGGGGCTAGCTCAGCATGGTCTCAGAATTTCTTCTTTAAGCCTGATATTGGTTTGCAGAATGATGTTAAATTAAAAAATGAAGTATTAGAATTTAAGAATTCTTTTAAGCAGAGAGTTAAAACAAAAGATAACAACGCTTCATTCCAACTTAGGTATGACTTCAAAGATATCAGCGACAAACAACTTAAGTGTATGTTGCACTTCTTAGAGAATAAGGCTGGATACAGAAGGTTTAGACACGATATAGAATCGGTCTATAATAGACCAAAAGCTATGTATTGCCCAGAGTGGAATCATACATGGAAGTTTTTTAACACGCACGATTTATCCGTGACGTTAGTAGAAGATGTTTTAGGTGTAATCCCAACAGGAACTTGATATGGCTAGAGATATTTTAAAGAGTAATAATTCACTTGTGTTTATTGGTCAAAAGCCAGCATTTACAACTGGAATTGGAGTGAACAGTCAGTCCAGCGCTTGTATGAGTACTGTTCAAAGTGTAGCTGTCGGTTTTTCACAACCAAGGCAAAAGTCAAAGCAACTTGGTTCTAAAGGGTTAGCTATCAATGATATCACCAGATCACCAGACGTTGACTTGTCTATAAGTTATTACTTTACTCCAGCAATGTTAAATGAAAATATGTTGGGTCTAGTTGATTCAAACCCATCTTATACACCTACTGGGTTTTTCAAAGGTTATACGAATGAAGATCAAAACTTTTTTATAGCGAATCATCCTAATCAAGGAGTAGATATGATTCAAAATAATGACCTAGCTTTTAAATCATCACTGGATAATGTTTCTGAAGTGATTTCTATAGGAAATGCATTTTTAACAAAATACTCTTTGGGGTTTTCAATAGGATCTGTACCAATTGTATCTACTACATACAAATGCTCTAATATTAATATTCAAACAGCCCACCAAGGAACTCCCCCCTCTTCTTCTGAATATGAGATACCAGCGATCAATCTTAGTTCAGGAAACAATAATAATGCTGGAGAGATAAAATTGACAGAGGCTAGTATTAGCGGTTTTGATTATTATAGCACTATAAATAGATTTAATCCACCTCTATGTTCTCCTACTGATGTTAACGTGACACTCCAGAATCTACAAATTGGAGGAGCGCCTATTAGTGGGGATGCTCATTTACAATCTTTTTCATTCGATATTCCAATCAATAGAGTTGATCTATTTGGCCTTGGCAGCGATTACCCTTACGGAAGAAAGGTCCAGTATCCACTTACTTCTTCTGTAGGTGTAGAATTTTTAGTTTCAGGTTTTGCTACAGGGGAAATCTCTTCCTTGATTACAAGCGAATCGGGATACGACTTTGACATACAGGTTATAGATACAGAAGAGCAGTATCAAAACACTTTTTCATTTGAAGATTTAAAACTTGAAAATTCTTCTTATCAAATGGACGTTAATGGGAACATGAACTATTCTTTAGCTTTTAGCTTTGAGATTACTAATTAAAATTATGGGCTTAAAAATTAAAAAAAGTAAAAATATAGTTATTGATGGGTTAATTTCGCATTTCGACGCTTCAGATAAGTTATCTTACTCTGGAAGTGGAACTACATGGAAAGATTTAACCTCTAATGGTTATGATGGGACACTTTTGAGTGGGGCATCTTTTAATTCTGGCAATGGAGGTAGTATTGAATTTGATGGGACCAATGATAGGGTTGATATCGGGGGGAGTTCTCCGTTGTTAAGTTCGCACGTTAATAATCAGACAAGTGTTTTTGCTTGGGTATATCTAGACTCTTTTGTAGGCGGACCTTATGTTTACCTTAGAAAAGACGATGCCGCACACTTTGAATACATACGTCTAGGTTTTGATTCTGATGGAAAAATTGAAGTTAGATTGAGGTTATTTACTGATCCCTCAACTGAGAACAAAGTATTTCGTTCAACAAGCTCCTCAAGCTCAGAAGTGTGGAAATTTGTAGGCTTTACTTATGACGGCTCTACCCTAAAAATGTATAATAATGGAAGTCTATTCTATCAACAGTCTTTCAGCGGATCTCTTGTAAACAGCTCTTCTGGCTCATCATCAATGTTTGGTGTAGATGAAGATGCAGGAGCAAACTATAATCAATTTTTAGATGGTAGAATATCTGAATTATACTGTTACGATAGATCTTTAACAGCATCAGAAATTTCACAAACTTACACCGCTACCAAAGGTAGATTTTAATCATACTCAATCTTAACATTCTTACTCTCGTAAGTCTGTTTCTTCTCTGCCATGTGTCGTTGACCATTTCTCTTGGCAGCATAATCATCGAAGTATTTTTGTTTAACTGGATCTTTTCCTCCAGATTTTTCTGCTCGTCTTTGACTCATCTCCGCTGAGTAATCAAGCATGTCACCTACAGTACCCTTCTTTCCTCCTGTACTGTCCGTAAACTGCCTTTGGCTAAACGGATCAATGTTGGAGTCGATAGAGGCGTTAGGGGCAAAATAGACCCGTTTCCACTCAGTCCCAAAACTATCTACATAAATATGTTCTTCATTCATAGATTGAAAAACGTCTTTATGTTCGTTTGTGTCAGGATGCTTGTATGTGTATAAAGGCATATTTTATTATAAATAAAAACGGGGGCGTTTCCACCCCCGTTTTTTAATTGATTTTAATTTTACTAGGTTTTGATCTCCCTTTTTTAGGTAGGTCTATAGTCAGTAATCCATTATCCATTTTACAGGTAATAGATTCCGTGTCCACCTTCTTAAAAAGTTGAACAGAAAGATTTTTCTTTCGATCTTCAGGTTTTGTCTTAATCGTAAGCTTATCTTCGGTAGCTTCGATATCGACATCTTTTTTTGAAAAGCCAGCAAGCTCAACTTTTAACTGGAAAGAGTCCCCTTTGTCTTCAATATAGTTTTGGTTTTTAAAACCGTGGTCATTAAATAAGTCGTACAATAATGTATTAATCATACAAACCCTTTAACAAGATCTATGCCAGATCGAAATCGTTGGAAATACGGGACAAAATGACATCCACAGTGTTTTTGTAAGTCAACTTGTCTGCCAACTTTTGTCCCTCTGTGTTAACTTGTCCCACTTTCTTCTCAGCTTGTTCCATCGCATTTATAACATCTTCTTCTTTCCAATCATAAAAAGTCCCTTGATTGAATGGAGACCCTTTCTTGAAAAAGACGTTATCATAACAATCCACTTCTCCCGAAGGCTCAACCAAGATACAATTATCTTCAGTAGCCCAATCTTTATGAGATGTGGCGTTAAGAACAATGCTCCATTTGCCGAGGCAAGTTGCATTAAAAGAAGGGAGATTCCAGCCTTCTGCTCCAGACAGTCCTGTAAGATCAATATCGATTGCATTTAAAAACTCATTAACTTCAGAATTTTTTTCTAAATGAGGCAAAAAGTTGATATTAGAATATCTCTGTCCACCTAAAACAGAATTGATAGTTTTATCCATATCCTCCTTCTTGTAGAAGGGGTTAGTGATTAAACAAGATAATTGATACTTTGGATCATTCCCGTACTTCTTTAACCAAGCTTGAATAATTCTAGCAGTATGCTTTCTATGTTCAAACTTACCCATCAAACCGAAATGGGTTATACCATTTAGGTAGTCTTTTTTCGTTTCTTTGAAATCTTTGTCGAAACCCAATGGGCAGAATACGCCGCCAAACAAGTCAGCAGAACAGGAAGAGCTAAAGAATGTCTCACTTTGACATTTAGAAAACTTCTTCTCGATATCCGTTGGTTGGTTGCACTCATAGAAGGTTAATAGATATTGATTAGAGTTTTTCCTGTTTTCGGAACCGTTTAAATGCCAAATTTTTAAGCTTGGAATATCTTCTCCTAAATAATTATGCCTATTGTTAATACTGTTTTCAATTTTTTTCTTTAAATCTTCGTCAATATCGTAAGCCTTAATATCTACTTGACCTGCTGGCCAAATTCCAACGTCATAACCCCTATCGAAAAGTTCTCGGATAATGTTAAAAGCAACATTACCGAGACTTAACGAGTTGATAGGGGCTTCAACTAAGATTTTCATTAAAATGGAGGCTCATCATCAGATCCAAACCCTGCGTTAGCGGTAGGAGTGGGATTATCAGATCCAGAGTTAGAAGACTGACTATCTTCTTTCTTGCCAGAATTTAAGAATTGAATATTATTTCCTCTGATAAAATATTTTGATTGAGGTTTACCAGTATCCTTGTTTTCCCAAGTGTCCATAGCAAGCTCACCAGAAAACACAAACTCACGACCTTTTGTAAGGTATTTAGATGCGATTTCAGAGAGCTTATCCCAAACCTCAAGATCAATGAAGCATTTGGTTTTAGCGTTGCTTGGAGAGATTCCAACACGGAGGCGCGTTACCGACTTCCCGCCATTAAGTTGACGAGTCTCTGGATCTTTTACAAGATACCCTACTGATGTAATGCTATTATACATAATTTTCTGATTGCTTTTTGAATTTCAACAAACACCGATTGTGAATGTTGATTACGCCTTGAATGCTCATATCGAGTGATTTCGCTATCTTCCTCCAAGGTGTAAGCTTATTAGACACGCCATTATATCGCATGTCAATAATTTTTTCCATTCTTTTGTCTTTTTCTTTCTGTAGAAATAATTTAAACAAAGAAAAGACCTCATCATTTTCATGCACCTCTAGGTCACCTTTAGAATGAGGTTGCTTCAGAATATCCTCTAAAGAGCATTTTTGAAATTTCTTATTTCTGGTCAATGTGTTCAAACACTTCCATTTTGCTTCATTAGCTAAGTATGTTGCAAATTTAGCACCCCTTGACGAGTCATACTTCATTACCGAGTTGTATATTGTAAACTCTTTATCTTCCAGAAGAGAGTCTCTTTCGGCGGTATTTCTGCTCCCTGACATGAACCTATCCACCATATCGTGATAAATACCCGAATGCCTTTCGATTATTTCGATCAGACTGTTGCTATCCTGATCCTCTTTAATCTTGTCTATTAATTGTTGATCTGTTTCCATCTTTTAAAAATTCCTTATAATATATAATAATATAATATAATATAAAATAATATACGTTACCCTTTACCTATTCGTCATACAAATCAGAAGCCTTTCTTCAAAGATTACGAATCCTCGCGGAAACAGATCGTATAACGATATTATATAGGTATTTAAAATCGTGTCAACAAAAAAAAATCAAAAAATTTTAACTCGACAAGAGACGAATATCAGTTAATAGTGTAACTAACGCTACTATGATTTTCGAAGAGCAAATATCGAGGAAGCCTGACCATTATCCTTGGGCAGGAGAGTTTATTGAGGCAATGCATAATGGGTTTTGGACCGATAAAGAATTCAGTTTTACTTCTGATTTACAAGACTTCAATGTAGTATTAAGCGAACAAGAGAAGGAGATCATAGTTAGGACTCTTTCAGCCATTGGGCAGATCGAAGTTGCTGTTAAGAAATTCTGGAGCAAGCTAGGGGATAACCTTCCCCACCCTTCTTTTAGCGATCTCGGGTTTGTCATGGCTAATGTCGAAGTTATTCACAATAACGCTTATGAGCGCCTTTTGGAAGTTCTTGGGTTAGAAGAAGTTTTTGAAGAGAATCTTAAACTTGACTTCATTGAAGGTCGAGTAAACTACCTTCGGAAGTACACTCATAAATTCTACAAGAATAGTAAGAAGCAGTATGTTTACGCTTTAATCCTATTCACTCTTTTTGTAGAGAATGTGTCGTTGTTTTCTCAATTCTACATCATTAACCACTTTGCTCGCTTTAAGAATGTTCTTAAGGATACTGATCAACAGGTTAAGTATACCCGCAATGAGGAGAACGTTCACGCTTTGGTTGGAATGAAAATTATCAACACTATTCGTGAAGAGCATCCTGAGCTTTTTGACGGGGAGTTGGAAGAGCGTATTCTTGACGAAGCTCAACAAGCTTTTAAAGCTGAGAGTAAAATGATTGATTGGATGGTTAACGGCATTCAAGAGAAGGGTCTTAGCGCCCCCATCCTAAAAGAATTCATTAAAAATAGGATCAATGATTCTTTACAAAAAATTGGCTTTAAACAAGCTTTCGATGTTGACAAAAATCTACTGAAAGATACAATCTGGTTTGAAGAGGAGTTGCTTGGTAACAATGCTACCGACTTCTTTCATTCTCGACCAGTCGAGTATTCAAAAAATTCACAGACGTTCAACGCAGAGGACTTGTTCTAAATGACTAATTACTATTGGCTAAATGATGACTCAAGGCTATTTCTTGAGAGAGGTTACCTAAAGAAAGGCGAAACTCCAGAGAAAAGAATTCGTGATATTGCAGAGACTGCTGAAGTATATCTCGGTATAGACGGGTTTGCTGATAAGTTTGAGGGTTATATGAAGCAGGGATTTTATTCCTTAGCTTCCCCTGTTTGGTCTAACTTTGGTCGTGATCGAGGTTTACCCATATCTTGCAATGGAGTTTATGTTCCTGACAGAATGGATGGCATTTTAGCTAAACAGTCTGAGGTCGGTATGCAGACTAAACATGGGTCAGGGACTTCTGCTTACTTTGGTGATCTTCGTGAGCGTGGTGCATCAATTAATTCTGGTGGTGAATCTTCTGGGGCAGTACATTTTATGGAACTGTTTGACAAGGTTGCTGCTGTTGTTTCTCAGGGGAATGTTCGTCGTGGTTCTTTTGCTGCTTACCTACCTATCGAACATCCTGATGTAAAAGAGTTCCTTCGTATCAAGAGTGAAGGTAATCCAATTCAAGACATGTCTTTCGCTGTAACCATTACAGACGAATGGATGGAATCAATGATTGGGGGCGACTCTGATAAGCGTCAGATTTGGGCTTTAATTATCAAAAAGAGGTTTGAAACTGGTTATCCATACTTATTCTTCCAAGATACCGCCAATAATAACGCACCAGAATGTTATCAAGATAAAGATATGAAGATATACGCTTCTAATCTTTGCAATGAGATAAGCTTACCATCGAAAGAAGATGAATCTTTTGTTTGTTGTTTATCCTCTCTGAATCTAGTTAGATGGGATGACATTGTAAAGACTGACGCTGTTGAGACGTTAGTTGCATTTCTTGATGCAGTGATGGAGGAGTATATCCTAAAAACAAAGCGTATTCCATTCATGGAATCTTCTCATAACTTTGCCAAGCGTCACAGAGCTTTAGGCATGGGAGTTCTTGGTTGGCACTCTTACCTACAAAGTAAGATGATAGGCTTTGAAAGTATGGAGGCTAAAATGCAGAATAGTTCTATTTGGAAGACTATCCGTAACCGTGCAGACGAAGCTACATCAAAATTGGCGCGAGATTTAGGGGAACCTATGTATTGCGAGGGGTATGGTCGTCGAAATACGACTACATTGGCTATTGCTCCAACCACAAGTAGCTCGTTTATCTTGGGTCAGGTTTCTCCATCTATCGAACCTCTAAATGGCAATTATTTCACCAAAAATCTAGCTAAAGGAAAATTCACCTTCAAAAACCCTTATCTCAAAAAACTTCTATCTGAAAAAGGTCAGGATAATCAAGACACTTGGATGAGCATCCTTGAAACTGGTGGTTCTGTTCAGCACTTACTCTTCCTTTCGGATAAAGAAAAGGATGTATTCAAGACTTTTGGGGAAATCAGCCAAAAAGAAATTGTTATTCAAGCATCTCAAAGGCAAAAGTATATTGACCAAGGTCAATCTCTGAATATCATGGTGGCTCCAAAAATCCCTGCAAAAGAGGTCAGCGACTTAATGATTTATGGCTGGGAGAACGGATTGAAGGGGTTTTATTACCAGAGAAGTGCCAATCCTAGTCAAGAATTAGCAAGATCCATGATGGAATGTAAATCTTGTGAAGGTTGATTTCATTTATATCTAAAATAAGTGTAAAGGAAAATACAATGGAGTTGGACTTTTCTAAGAAAATTAAAGAACTTTTGGAGCGATCTGAAGCTGCAAGACGTAGTGGGCCAAAAAGTGGAGCGCAAACCCCTGCAAAACCATCAGAGCGCAAAAAAGGTTCTAGTAAGAATAAGAAGGGTTCTGCTGGCGGCAAAGGAGGCTCAATTACATTTTCTGCAAAAGTTATTACTTCTCTTAAAAATAAAGTTAAGGAACATAACGAGAAGCATTCTAAAAAAGTTACCCTTGGCCAACTAAAGAAAATTTATCGTCGTGGTGCTGGCGCTTTCTCCTCCAGTCACCGCCCCGGAAAGACTAGAGGTCAGTGGGCTATGGCTCGCGTTAACATGTTCCTTAAAATGGTCAGGGGAGGTAAAGTCAAAAAGTCTTACCGTGCTGCCGATCAAGATGTAGCAAAAGGCTCTGAAGAGTATTATCTTGAAAAAGAAGGTGAAGCTTTTGTTGATTTTGCTGATATCGAGTTTGATATAGCGCACCTTGATCTAGTTATGGTTGGGGCTAATGAGTGGGAGCAAGATGATTCAACAGAAGATCTTGAGTTTTCAGAGGCTGAAAAAAAAACTTTAAATAAGCCCTTCCGACTAAAAGACGGTAAAAAGAAGTATGGGGTTTATGTAAAAAACCCAAAGACTGGTAATGTGGTTATGGTCAAGTTTGGTGATCCCAACATGGAAATCAAACGTGATGACCCAGCTCGTCGTCGCAGCTTTAGAGCTAGACATAAATGCGATACCGCTAAAGACAAAACGACTCCTCGTTATTGGAGTTGCAGGTTTTGGTCGAAAAAACCTGTCAGCCAGATGGTCTCTAATGAAGTTCTAGCTTGGGATGAAGAAGAAGTTTATAGTGAGTGGGTTTGGGATGATGAAGGTTTTGCTGATCATCAAGATTTATTAAACGCCTTCCCTTTCTTGGAGAGTGTGCGAGAAATCATTGAAGAAGAAGATGTTTAGAGTATAATCCTGCATGGCCAATTGCCCTGCAAAAGATCTATACTTTGTCCATATACCGAAAAATGCTGGCTCTTCCATCGAAGAGGTTGGCCTAGATCATGAGGTAAAGTGGGGCAAAGAATTCTTCGATAACAAACTTTATAAATTTTTTTTAAATGGCAAGCTTGTAAGCTTAGCTCATTGGCATTTACCGTATGAAGTAAGAAAATACGATAGAGCGCCAGATAAATGCTTCTGTGTAGTGAGGAATCCTTACGAAAAAATTGTCAGCAGCTATAATTACCATAGCCGAAATTTTGCCCAGATCCAAAAATTAACTCTTAATGAATACATAGATGAAGCTTTAAAATCTTTCTTTGTTAATGAGTTCAGTCTTGACAATCATCAAAGACAGCAGAGTGAGTATGTCTTCTACAAAGGAGAAAAAGTCATCAAAAACATACTGAGATTCGAAAACATCTCAGAAGATTTTAAAAAGCTGACAGGCTTAGAGCTGTCTAAAAAAGTTAATTCTTCACCTGTTGGTTCTTGCACGATTAAAGATATTTCAGATAAGAATATCCATCTTATCAATTATTTTTACCACGAAGATTTTGAAAATTTTGGATACGAAAGGATAATTAGACATTAGGATGAGAGATACTATAGCAGTTTACGCTCTTTGGAGAGATAGCGAGCCTCATATTCAAAGGACTCTTTCTCAATTAGAGGATTTAGAGTCTCTTGATTATAATTTTGAATATTATTTTTATGAGAATGACTCTAAAGATGATACCGTTATTATCTTAAATAAATGGCTAAAAGGTAGGTCTGGAAAGTTTTCTCACGAAACACTATCGGCTAAAAAATTTGGCAGTGTTGCAGATTCAGATAGGATGTTTTTACTGTCTGAATCCAGAAATAAATGCAAAAAACTTGGCCAACATAGCAAATCTAAATACTCCCTTTTAATAGATTCTGACATTGTATTTGACAAACATAATTTAGAGCTTCATTTACAGGATATAAACAGGCTTTCTAATGTAGCTATGGTTACACCTAATGTTAGACAGGATATACCAGATTTAGTTTATGGAGATTCTGAAGATTCATATTATGATATATTACCTTTTTGGGATAGATTCAAATCAAACGGTTTAGCTTGGGCTGATTGTCCATTTAGAAATGGTATAGATAAAATGAATTGGTCTTTAGGCGAACCTATAAAATGTCTTTCTGCTTTTGGTGGTTTTTGCCTAATAAAAAGTTCAATTTTTGATAAAGTTAAATGGTCAACATCTGGAAATTCAGAACATATAAATTTTTGCCAAGAAATTAACGACTTTGGTGATATCTATATATGCCCTAAAAATACAGTAAAGACATATATCGCTGATTCCGATAAAAATATTAATATTTTTTCTAAGATAGCTTATCAAAGATTGATGAATCCCAAGCATATAGATTTTGAAATTTTTACGCCAAAAGATTACTCAGATTTAAGTAGGATTAATAACGCTAAAGATAGAACATCTTTCTTAAAATCTCTTTTTCTTAAGAAGAATACGACCCAAGAAGAAAAACTTAAAATTTTAAAAAATAGCTTTAAAGGATTTAAATCCACTTTAATTTCTTGTGGGCCTTCACTAGGTGACCAAGATAAAAATAAACTTAACGAACTGCTAGGATCAACGCTTGTATTATCAATCAAACAAAGTTTTGATTTATTTTCTGAGTTTGTAGATTTTCATTTCTACAATTGCGCTAACTACAAAAAATATGATTACTCAATATATAAACCAATAGTTTTTGAAGCTTCCACTGTTGTTGGCGGTTTAGGTAATGCAGATCTTTTATTTAAAATACCACAAGGTATGGATTATGATAAATCTCTGTGTCGAGAAAAAAACATAAATGATTGGACTTTAGAGAAAGAGCCTTACAATAGATGTTATGGCCCCGGGATAGAATACGAAATTGTTTTTTTTGCGGTTCACCATTTAGGTGTTTCAGAATTAACAACTATAGGTTGGGATAACAAATTAATTAATAACGGACATCCAGATAAACAACATTTTTATGACAAGGATAAAGGTTCTAATGATAAGTGGATACAAAAAAATAAAGTTTCAAGTAGTAGCCACTCTTCGAACCTTTTAGAATTTGAAGAAAAAATAACTTCTGATTTTATCATTGACTTTTCTGATTGGCTATTGCAAAATGACTGCAAGTTGAAAATTGTTTCGAAATTGAATCCAGCACCAGAATACCTTAAAACGAATTTATGAAAAACATTTTGGATAATGAAAAAATATTAATCACAGGTGGCACAGGCTCTCTTGGCAAGAAGCTGGTTGAGAGGCTTCTTGTAAAAAATAAAATAATTATTTACAGTAGGGATGAAGGTAAACAAGCTGTAATTTTCAACGATGAAAAAAATGTAACCAAGGTTATTGGTGATGTAAGAGATTTTGACAAACTCAATACAACATTAAAGATACATAAACCAAATTACATTATTCACGCTGGCGCGTTAAAAAGAATTGATGATATGGAATTTCATCCAGACGAATGCATTAAGACTAACGTGAATGGCAGCGATAATGTCGCTAGAGCTGCAATTGAGAATGATGTTAAAAAATGCATCCTCGTATCTACAGACAAAGCTTGCCTCCCTGTTAATGTATATGGTTCAAGCAAATTTATCGCTGAAAGAATTTTTACAAATTACGATTTCAATTCCGAATCTACTATATTCTCTTCTGTCCGTTATGGTAATGTTATAGCTTCTAGAGGTTCATTTATTCCATTGTTTTTGGACTGGATAAATAGTGGTAAGCAGATTAAAGTAACGTCTGAGTCAATGACTAGGTTCCTTTTTACTTTAGATAGCGCTGTTGATACTGTTTTAGGAGCTTTGAATAACAGTATGGGGGGGGAGGTCTTTGTTCCACAAATTAACTCCTATACAATACCTAATTGCGTTAAAGCTTTGGAGCTTTTATGTGAAAAAAAGGCTGATACCAAAATTATCGGTTTGAGAGCTGGAGAAAAACTACATGAAGACATGTTAGCCAAAACAGAATTAGATTTTACTTTTCAAGTTCCAGATCAAAATATTTTACAGATACGCCCTCAGTATACTAAGAAAAATTATCAGGACTGGAGCAAGTATACAGGGAGAGAGTTTAATTCCTCTCTTTGGGTTCAGGATAATATTGAGGATCTAAGTAAATTAATAACAGAAGGCTTAAAATGCTAGAAAAAGAAAATGACTTTTGGGCTAAGGCGTTAGAATTAATGCCGAGGGGAACCCAAACAATGAGTAAATGTCCAGATCAATTTGTTGATGGCGTTTATCCAAAGTTTGCTAAAAAATCAAAAGGTGCATATTTAAAAGGGTTAGACTCTAAATGGTATCTAGATTACATGTGTGGTCTCGGCCCTATTATTCTTGGCTTTAATCATAAAAAAACGAATAAAGCCATCTCTAAACAGTTAAAAAACGGAATCTTACATTCTTTACCAACTTTACTAGAACAAAAGTTGGCTGAAATTATTTGTGAAGTTGTCCCTTGTGCTGAGCAGGTTAGATTTGCAAAAAATGGAACAGACGCTGATTTAGCGGCTGTCAGAATAGCTAGATCATATACAGGTAGGGAACACATCGTTAAATGTGGCTATCATGGGTGGGGCGATTGGCATGGAGTTGCCATCAGAGATTACGGTATACCTAAATGTCTTAAAGATTATATTTATTAGCGGATTTTTTAATTCCTTCATCTAATAAGTTTCCTAAATTCCAAATATGTTTGTAGTCTTTTGTTTTTAGCTCTTTGATTGTCTCTATTGAAGAAGCGAGTGAAAG
>Ga0181369_1000149_pt1 | contig 19741 bp, 28 predicted proteins | sample LowvirmetaG_8_FD_130088 | JGI IMG/M metagenome (GOLD analysis project Ga0181369, IMG submission 130088) | Marine viral communities from the Subarctic Pacific Ocean - Lowphox_04 viral metaG | ecosystem: Environmental > Aquatic > Marine > Oceanic | place: Subarctic Pacific Ocean | collected... | reverse complement strand
TTAGTCTTAGCCAGAATCATGTCGATTCTTGCTTGTTTGCGTTCCTCTGTTGAGCCAAGCCCAATGCCAGACATTAATTGATTGAAAGATTGATTTTCTTGATTGTTCATTTGATTTGGTTTTAAATTAATATTGATTTGAACACTACAAATGTAAAAAAATTTTACATATAACCTAACATGAAATGAAAATATTTTACCTCAGATGAAATTTATCTGGTGGTCTGGTCAAAAAAAAAGAGGGACATCTCTGCCCCCCTTTATATGTATACACACCAACTCGTTCCTTGCCTATACTATTTTGTTATCGTAGTCTACCTAAAGACTACACTCAAGTCTAATATACTTGTACCTTCTTCGATTGGATACGATATTATTGTTAGGGGCGAGGGCTATTAATACAAGCATCTCAATAGTTTGCAACCTACTGCTATACTCATGATGTATATACACGCCAAATCAATCGTTCACTATCATTCATGCTCATCATAGCATATTAATTTTCCATCTATCTCAACATACTGGTAGTCATCTTCACATTCCCACTCCGTATAGTACATATTATCTAACATGTTTGCCAAGAAGAAATAGTCATCCTTTATTATTTGGTTTTCCTTATAAACTTGGTTAGACACCATCTTCTTAAGTATCTCAATAAAAAGTTTTACTTCGTAACCTGTAACCATGTTATCTAATCTTGGTAAGCATTCATTATCCTTACACTTAGACACAATTTCTTCAGTAATTTCATCATAAGTTGTAAACGATAAGTATGGTGAAGTTTGTTTGTCCCATAAATTAACCAAAGTGTCAATCTTATTGATAGTTTCACTCTTAAACCTTTTACTTATGTTATCTAATTTCATGTTATCTATATAAGTAAATAATTCATCTCTAATATCATATCTATCTTTCCAACACTCATTCATAGCATCATCTTGATTCTTTACATAAAAGTCTCCATCTCCCCATATCCATCCATTATTCATTCCTTTACCAGTTACACTACAACACCTTGCCCACTTTTTTATTCCATCCCACTTATTAATATTGCATACTGATAGATTGTCAAAGTCTCTAATGATTTTGACTGGTACATAAAATACATTATCTGTATTTTTGTCTTTCCAGATTTCAAGTTCACCTTGAACATCTGTCTGGTAAAATTCTAAGTTATCTGTTTTCATTTTTGATTTGGTTTAATTAATAATAAAGCAAATGTATATAAAAATAATTAATGTGCAAAATAATTTTACACATTTGTAAATAAATATAACTTGGGCTTGATATAATAATGTTATAACTGAGATAACATTTTCTGGATAGGATTTAATTTCGCCAGACTTCACAACATGCTCTGTACGAAGGGTGTTCAGTCTCGCATTATAGATTATATATACATTAGATACACACACACCAGAATAATGGTTTCAAAGTTATAAGAAATATTTTAATAAGTCAAGTAATTTTAAAAAGTTTATAATAAAGTGTAAAATATTTTTGCAATTTAAAATAAATTATTAATTTAGCCACCATAACCAAATCAGATATTATGAAGAAAGTAAAAGTATTCGAGATTAAGAGAATAAATTGTTCTGTATATGAGGATAATTATTCTATGGGGGAAAAAGATTGTGTTCAAGACTGGTCAGTAGACATTAGTAAAAGATTCACCAAGTACAAAGATTTCTTAAAGTGCATCAGTAAAGAGACTGAGCATCAAGTATGGGGATTGCATGATCATGCTACCCCAGATTCCTTTCCTTTAAATTACCAGATATTTCCATGTCATTTTTATGCTGGTGATGTTGCTGAAGAAATAAAACAAGGTAGACATTACGATGAATTTAGAACAAATGTATTATGTACATATGATGGTCAAGAATATAGCAAGGCTACGACTGGGCAGATTAAACTTTGGAAAAGTGGTGGTATGAAATTATTTCAAGTATACCTGAACTTCGATGTTGATGTGTTCTGGTATCACAAGTCATCCTATCAAAGTGTATGGAATGAAGATAGTCACGATGCAGACTTAAAACTATGGGAAAAGCAAATAAATTTACATGATGTAGGATGAGTAAGATGAAAGAATTATTTACATCTATGCAACAAGGTTTGATGGATGGAGTAAGCATTGAGAAACAAATGCAAGAAAAGTTTAGGGATGATGAACATCGAATTACCCTATATAAAAATAAGTCTAATAAAAAAAATAAAAAGAAATGATAGCAGTAAACGACAAGGTATATATAGCAGTACCAAAAAAAGATGAGGCAAAGTTAGATGCTATAATGAGTAACCACAATGTGGCTAACCTTTTCTCTAAGGAAGATTATAAACAAAAAAACTATAGTCTTAGTCAAGACAAGGTAACTTTTGTTGATTACATTATTTACCAATCAGATTCAATTGAGTGGGATGATGAGTACAAAGATATACAAGATATAACTTCCTTTGTAGATGAGCATCCTTATCAGCAAGGTGGTAGAACAATGTTTGTCATCAACGAATCTGATGAAGTAGACTTTAATATAGGATGCTATTGGGATGTTTTTACAATCGGTAAAGAAATTATCGTACAAACAGTTAAAGAAAATTGGAATCAATAAACATAAATTATCATGAATATAGACATGCAACAAGTCACACGCCAGATAAGATTTTATATATCTGAGATTAAGTCACTGCAAGACAAGATAAAAATACTTACAGATAAATTAAAGGAATATGAAGGCTCATCTAAGGAGGAATTTAATCCAGATAATGAGAAGCATATGGAGATAGTAAGAGAAACAGAACAAGCAATGAAAGAAAATAGTTATGGAGAAGACAAATAAACTTAGCAGTAGTAGAATTTATTAAAGATTATAACCAAAACAAATAGAAATTATGACAACAAACGAAATCGAAAAGCAATTGATTAAGAAATCAAAACAAGAAATAGAAGCCCAAGCAAAAGATGTTGTATCTAAATTACAAGAATTTGCTAAAGAATATGCTGGACTTACTTATAATGGTATGAGGTGGCATCATAAACGCATGAAGCCACACGCTAAATATGAAGGTCAAGTCGTAGAAGATCCTTGGAATCATTTAGATTGGTCAGAACTTAGTGGGTTGATTACAAGAAATATGGAAGACAATTTTTTAGAAGACATGGTTAAAGTAAAGTCAAAAGAATTATTAAGTAAGTTAGATTTATTAAGTTAGAAATTATGGAAAACAAGACAATAGATTGGGGTTTTAACGAGAGAGAACCTCTAAACATAAGAAGTAAGGAGCATCAAGAGTTTCTTATAAATCAATACAATCGCAATAGACCTATTGATGAACAAGTCAAGTCTATGCCAGAATATATTAAAGCCTTAGAGAATAATGATGTTAAGTATCATGGTATGCGTAGCGTTACAATAACTGAACGCAGAGTATATCATAAGGTAGGTAAGATAACAATTGAACTACCTAAAGACTTACCATTAGATGAAACTGATGAGTGGCTAGACAATAATAAAGGTAAGTGGGAACAAGCGTTAGATAATGAGTTTAACGGTGCTACACTTGAGTATGGCTTAGGGTGGAATAACCCATCTTGCGATAATATGTGTGATGAAAGTGCAGACAGAGAAACAAGGTATGATGTTGATGGAGAAAAATATGGAGGGCATATATAATGAGTAAAATAAAGACTGGAATTTACGATAAACTACAAGGAAAGATGTTCTCATCAGAGATTGATGGTGCTATCAAGTTACACCTTAAAGAGAATGGTTACTTTGTAGATAACCTATGGCACATAAATGATGTAAGGGATAGGTTTGATTGTACTGATGAAGAAGCATATAAAATACTTGATAGAGTTTTATCAAGCGAGTACGCAATAAGCAGTATACATGAGAGCATATGCCAAGTGGCACAAGATGAGTTTAATTTAAAATTTAAAGACAATGAATAAAACACAATATAAACCAAGCAGTACAACTTTATCAAAAGGAAATGCGTATATAGACAATTCAATTTTTATGGATTTTGTAGATGATATAGCAACAGAGATGACTGAACTTATGTTTCAAGAGGATTCAGATTATCTATTAGAAGATGCTCAAGATTATTACAATGATAAGTACGATGAGATTGAGACAAAGTTAAATAACACCCTTAGAGTATATAGTGATGAGTGTATTAGATAGTATAATTGAAGACCGATACGATGAGGAGTTTCTTAAGGCTGATGGTTTTGATGATGCAGTTATAGGTGTGTGTTATACTTCAAATAGGCTTATATATTCTTATAAGAAATGCTTGGATATACTTATAACTAAAGAAGGTATGGATGAGATTGATGCCATAGAACACCTTAGTTATAATACTATGGGTGCGTATGTAGGAGAACAAACACCTATATGGTGTATGGATAATTATGAATAAATAATAATATTGAAATGTTAGAGGAAAGAAAACACTTTATAATGAGGATGCAAATGATGATTCAAGAGATTAAAATAAGTAATCTAGATGATGCTTGTATCCATTCAATGATTGATTTTCAATTAAGACAAAGAGAGAAGGATATTGTATTTACAACTAAAATAAATGTAATGAGCAAGTTTGAATCGAGTGGTACATACAAATCTTTGAAAAAGATTAGAAAGTTAGGTAATAAAGCCTTTAATGAAATAATTAATAAAATATAAATGATAGTGAAATGGAAACACAAATAAGGTATATCAATCATCAAAAGACTATAGATGTTGATAGTATGCACATAACTGGAAAGAAAGATTCTTGTTCTGAGTATGTTATGTATCAAAAAATTAGAAGAAAATATATCGTGCCGATTGAGGCAAATATAAAACACTATTCATCTGAGGTTTCTAAAACCAAAAACTTTGGAGATAACAAATATCACAACAAAAATAGAATACTTAATTTATTTGATTATATTATGAATCACTTTAGTCACTATGATTTAAAAGCCCTTCTATCAAAAGAATTTACTAATTTAGAATTTATAAATAAAGTACATGGAATACGCTACTCATATGAAAAATCTACAGATTCTTCTGTATGATTGTAATATACCTCATAAACTTGTTAAAAACATATATCCAAATAAACATCCAAACATAAAGATGCTTGAGTTTTCTTTGAGAGCAAACAATATAACTTACGACTACTTTGGAGCAACAGAATCTTTGGTTGTGCATGATGTTGATCCAGAGTCAGAGTTACATGATTTATGCGAGACATTGATTCAGCCTACGCTAAATGGATTTAAAATATATGTTCACATACATGATGAAGAATATCTATATGACACCTTCAATTTAATTGAGGATTGTTTAGATAATATTTTACCAAAACAAATGTCCTATAAATTTATAGGGGCTAAATAAAAAACATTTTTTAGTATATATGTAAAGTTATTTACTATATTTGTATTAAATAAATTTAATTTAATAAAGACCAAACATGGAAAAATCAGAAACTATTGGCAAGTTAACCCTTGCCTTATCAAAGGTGCAGTCTCAGTTAAGACCAGCAAAAGAAAATTCAAAGAATCCTTTTTTTAAATCAAGTTACGCAGACTTAGGCTCAGTATGGGACTCTGTTCGTAAGTTGTTAGCAGAAAACGAACTAGCAGTAATCCAAATGCCTACAGATGTGGGTGGTTTAACAACAATACTATCTCACTCTAGTGGTGAGTTTATCTCATCTACAATGTATATACCATCTAAGGAAGATGCACATGGTGTGGGTTCTGCTATATCTTACGCTAGAAGATATGCTTTGGCATCTATTATAGGTGTAGTTACTGGTGATGATGATGGTAACATGGCAGTAAAAGGTTCGAGTCCCAAATCGACTACAAACTCAAAGTCTACACCTAAGCCTAAGTTAAATGACTCTCAGTATAAGAGCATGATAAAGGCTATTGAAGATGGTAAAGGTAGTGTTGTTGAACAGAAGATGAGTGGATACACTTTAACTAAGGCTCAAAGAGATAATCTTAACAATATTCTTAAACTATCTAAGACTTTAATATAATGAGTTTAGATAACTTTATAAAGAAGTTAGTTAATGACTCTTTTTATTACTCTGACTACGAGTTTGTAACGAACTCTCAGTTAGGGTTAATAAAACAAGATGTCAGAACTTATAAAATGATGAGGGACAACCCTGACTTAAGAAAGGAAACGCTTCCTATGATATTTGGTAGGGCTTATCACGTTGCTATGCTTGAACCTAATGAGTTTATGAAAAAGGTAAAAGTTTTTAATTCAGCCACAAGAACTACTAAGGGGTTTAAAGAATTTAAAGCAGATAATTCTGATGCTACTACTATAATCTTACAGAAAGAGTACGATAAGATTATGTATATGCAAGATGTTTTATTCTCTCATAGCGAAGTTAACGACTTATTACAGAAAGAAGGAGAAAGAGAAATAGCTAATGCTTGGAAAGATAATGATACAGAAGTATTCTGTAAGGGTAAGGCTGATTATAGAAATGGCACAACCCTTATAGATCTTAAGACTACAGGTGATGGTAGTTATTGGGGATTTTCTAACTCTTGCAAAAAGTATGGATACGATAGACAATCAGCATTTTATATGGATGGTTTTGATTGTGATGAGTTTGTGTTTATAACACAAGAGAAGGAGAGACCATATAATGTATCTATATTTTATGCTGGTGATGAGTTTATAGAAAGAGGTAGAGATGAGTATAAAAGCCTATTGAGTACTTATAAGAAGTTTTTTATAGATAACGAAGCAGTAGTTGAAGAACATTTAATTATGGAAACATTATGACATTAAAAGATAAATTAAAGAAAGAAGGGATCAACATTGTTTGGCTCTCAGAAAGATTAGGGTTGAGTCGTCCTACCCTAGATAAATACGTAGACAATCCAGAAGACTTTAGAGTGAAGCACTTTAAAAAGATTGTTGGGTATATTAGAACAACAGAAAAGGAGGCATTAAATAATTATTTTAAAAATCAGAAAAATGAAAAAAGCTGAGAAAATTTACGTTGGTAACGGAGTAGAAAAGTTTGATGGAGACATGGTGTCTGTATCAATAAACCTAACTAAATTAGGTAAAGAGGCTTCAAACTTTATGTTTGAATACAATGGTGAGAAATACATTAAGCTTAATGTGTGTAAGAATCGTGATGGTGCTAATGAGTATGGTAAAACTCACTACTTAGCAGTTGATACTTATAAGCCTGAACCTGCAAAGAAGGCTGAAGTAATAGAAGACGATTTACCATTTTAAATTGAACTAGTAGGCATAAGTGATCGCAGTCAAACTTTAATAATCATAGCTACTGCTGGTAATATTTCCGAACAAAACCTATGAGCCTATTATTTTTAACCAATCATGATAATCAATTTCATAATACCAGCATTAATATTGTTGGTTATAGTATTCGTACTAATAGAATTTGTTAAACAATTATATAAACAATTCAATGAAGCTAAGAATAAGTAATACTACTATAGTAGATGTAAAAGACATTCTTGTTGCAGAGCTAGATGATAAATCTATCAGAATTAGATTTAAAAACAATTTCGATATTGTTGAGTTTTATAATACTAAACTAGAGTCTACATTTATTTTCAATAACATTATGACTAATATGGACATATTCGATGCTAGATTTAATAAAGCAGAGAATATAGCTACTGAGGACGAAAGAAAAGAAAAAGCATTTGAAATGTTTTGGAATCTTTACGACAAAAAAATTGATGTTACAAGATGTAGAAAAGCCTTTATGCAGTTGTCTTTAAAACAAATGGGTGAAGCAATCAAGGGTGTTGTGAACTATGTTAACTCAACCCCTGATAAAAAGTTTAGAAAAAATGCAACCACTTGGATAAATAATATGGGGTGGAAGAATGAGATCTTAACAGACAAGAAATCGACCAGATATATAAAGCCTAAATACGTCCAAGATGAAAGATAATTTTGAAGTGGAAAAAAGACTTATTGGTAAGATAATGTCAAATCCAAAGGATTATTATGACAATCATAGTTTAATATCTGAAAGTTTATTTGTTGACCCTTTAAATAGGAAGATATATAAATCTCTTTCTGATACTTTAGATAAAGGTAATAGACCTGACATGATAGATGTATTGTCCTCTATCAAAGATCCTTTATCTGATTTTAGATTAGCTGAGTGTATGTCTTCTGATCATTATGGGTTTATAACTAAGAATATGATTTTATTCTTATCACAAGAAGATAAAAAGATTAAATTAAAAAAGCTTGCTGAACATACTAGTAAGAAGGTAGATAATGGTGATGACTTGTTTGATATTATAGATTTTGTTGAAAATCAAATGAAATCTATATCTGAGATTAGGGGAAGTGATATACCAGATATTAAAAGTCAGTTAAAGGTGTTGCATGATGATATACAAAAGAGAATGTCATCAGATAATATGGTTGGTATTCCTACTGGTTTTCAATCTATTGACAAGTTTACTGGAGGATGGCAAGAGACTGACCTTGTAGTTATTGGTGGTGCATCATCTATGGGAAAAACTTCTCTAGGCTTATCTTTTTGTTATAACTGTGCTAAGGCAAAAATACCTTCTGCAATATTCTCATACGAGATGGGAGACACTCAGTTACTTCAAAGACTAGTATCCTTAGAGAGCAAGGTTAATAATAGGTATATAATGAAGGGAACCATACAAGATGATGAACTTAATAGGATTCACAAGGCTATAGGTAAATTAGAGAATACTTGTTTGTTTGTAGATGAGTGTAAAGATTCATCGTTAAAATACTTATTAAATAAAATAAGACAGTATGTTATAACTAAGAATGTTAAATTCTTTCTTATAGATTATTTGCAATTAGTTAAATCTACTGGGTCATCAAGGGAACAAGAGGTGGCTTTTGTGGCTCGTGAGTTAAAGAATATTGCTAAAGAGTTGAACGTAACAATAGTTGCTCTGTCCCAGCTTAGTAGAGGAGTAGAAAGAAGGGAGGGATGTAGACCAGGACTTTCAGATTTACGTGAGAGTGGTGAAATAGAGCAAGCATCAGATATTGTTATGCTTGTATACAGACCAGAGTACTATGGCATTATGACTGATGATAGTGGAAAGTCTACTCAAGGTCTTGTTGATTTAATATTTGCTAAGGGTAGAAATATAGGTACTGGAACTCTCCCACTGCATTTTCAAAAAGAGTACACTAAGTTTATTGACCCACAAGATTACACAGAAAAGTTTATCTCATTAAAACCTCAGGAGTCTTTTTAATAAAATGAAGAAGAAAATATATCACGCAAAGGTTAACTACAAGTGGAGAGTGGTAAGATATGTCAAGGGTGTTAGAAAGCCTACAAAAACTTGGAAGACATCTAGTATAAAGAGTTGCATAACAGATCTTGAGCCTGAGGTTTTGAGTAATAATAAGATGTTTATAAAAGGGTTAGAAATAAAACATAAGTCAACCCAAGAACTAGAAATTAAAGTATTATCAGTAGTAGATTACGAATATTTATGTATGTCAAATAATGTTTATTAACTAAATTAAATTAAAATGATTGAAATATTAATTTTTGCTTTGTGTGCAATAGGTGTATACATAACTTTAGAGATGATTAAGTATAACAAACAATTAGAAGAAAATGAAAGGAATAATAACGAGGGTACTCCAAGTATCAATCAAGAAAGGTACAACCTTAAACATAGTGCAGAGGTATCTAAGGCTAAAATACAAAGTAAACGTAAGCCTGGTCGCCCTAAAAAAAAGACTACTCAATCTAAAAAAGTAAACAAAAATGCAAGAAAAGATAAGAAAAAAGTGTAATGAGATTCGTGATCTCCTTATAGAAAAAAACATAGCTTATGGTAACTCAGTATTTGATAAAGGGTTATTATTTGAGGTAGATCCTATGTATGCTATACAAGCTAGAATAAACGATAAACTCAATAGAATTAAGAGTAAAGAAACCTACATGAGTGAGAACGATCTTCTTGATGTCACTGGATACCTAATACTACTTCAGGTATACAAAGAACATAAAGATGAATGTAAGCATGATATACTATCTCAAATAGACAAAGACTTTAGCTTAAAAAACAATCATTATAATAATGAGGAAGGAGCCTAGATTTGAAAAAAATAGTGATAGAGTAAGAGAAAAAGAAACTCTTCGTATTTTACTAGAAGGTAAAGATTTAACCTATAAGCAACTTGATAATTTTGCTCCAGTAGACGCTGAAATTATAGATAACAAAACTATGGAGATCGTATCTCTTTGTGAGATAAAAACTATGAGTCTTAATATGTGTGACATAAAAAGAGTAAGAACCTCAGTAAGAAAGATACAACATTGTCAAAAGGAAGCACTATACAGAGAACTTCCATTGTGTATAGCTTGGAGATTCTTAGATGGTATTGGGTATACATGGATGAGAGGAATAAAAAAAGCCACAGTTGAGTGGGGTGGTATGAAAATTCCACGACCAGGATCTATATGGGATAGGGAACTTTTATTCTATATAGATATAGATGATTTAACAATAATTAAATTTTAAAAAAGATGAATAAACAAGAAAAGCAAGAAGAAAAAAACCTTAGAATGATTAAGTACAATCTAGAAAGAAGATTAGATTGTGTAAACGCAGCAGCTTCAATGACATCTAATGGTGATATTGATGGGTTTAGAGAAATACTAACTGAAATAGAACATTACGTGTTTAAAGGTATTCTTAAATCAGATCAAGAAGAGAAAACTGAAGAGGAAAAGTCTGAAGAATAATTTGTATCTTGCCCTCTGTAATTTTATTAGATATGGCAAGTAAAAGTTCCAAGCATTATAAAAAGAATAAGGAGTCGTATAACAAAAAGAAAAAGTACGACTCCGAATATTCTTCATCAGAAGAGAGAAAAAAATATAGAGTTAAGCTAAACCTTTTTAATAGAAAGAATGGTAAAAAAGGTGATGGTAAAGATGCCTCTCATACTAAAGGTGGAAAGCTAGTTTTAGAAAGTCAATCTAAAAATAGAGCTAGGAATAGAGGAAAAAAGTAAATTATTTCTTACCTTTCCAGGATGCGATTCAAGAGAAGGAAGGGCAGAAAGATAACTAAAGCTAAGAAACATATTGCAGATGGTATTACATTTGCCTCAGGTCTAGAGCTTTATTGCTATAAAGCCTTAATAAAAGCAAAAATCCCCCACCAATACGAAGGAAGATCCTTCGAGCTTGTAGAAAAATTCAAGTTCGATGGTCTCTTGATGGACAAAGGGAAGACAAAAGGTAAGACAGTTTATAAAGAAAAGACAGGTAAGGTTAGAAACATATCTTACACTCCAGACTTTATAAACTTAGATAAAGGTTTTATAATAGAAACAAAAGGATTAAGGACTGCTGAATTTAAAATGAGGTTTAAGTTGTTTTTAAAATATCTATACGATACAAACCAACACTTAGACGTATACGTTCCATCAAATCAAAAAGAAGTTGATGCGACTATAGATCTTATTCTAAATAGAAGTTCTTTTAATTAACGTTGAGCAAGCTACGTGAGTGCTGCATATTTTTTTGTAGGGTAGAACTACTTTTTTAACTTCAGATTTAGATTTGAGGTTTTATCCTACGAGTTCTTTGTATAGAGGGGGGTAAAAGATTTGATCGTCAGCAGCCCCCTCTTACTTTTTAAACAAGTAAAAATGCCTAAGGATAAAGATTTAATAGATGATTTAAAAAAATCGAATGAATCTAGAGATAACCTTTTTGAGGTATGGGAACAAGGTTCCTGGATTATAGATTCTACAGGTGACGATCCTAAGTATCAAGATGACTGTGGTTGTGGTTGTGAAGATTCTTGTGATACATGATAGACAACAAGCAAAAAAGAAAACCAAAAGGTAATATAAAATTTAACATAACCTTATCTGAAGAACAAAAGAGGGCTAAAGAGAACATCATAAATCATGCCTTTAGTTTTATTATAGGCAAAGCAGGTTCTGGTAAGACTCTACTTGCTGTTCAAGTAGCGTTAGATATGTTCTTTAAGAGGCAGTATAGTAAGATTATTATTACTAGACCTACTATAGCTACTGAGGATAATGGGTTCCTTCCAGGAACTGAGAAAGAAAAGCTAGAGCCTTGGCTTGTACCTATCATGTCTAACATGAGGAAGGTATATAATAAGGCTGACAAGATTCAGAAGATGGTAGATGATGGAGACATAGAGCTTGTTTCTTTATCTCACTTCAGAGGTAGAACCTTTGATGACTCTGTAGTTATTGTAGATGAGTTTCAGAACTTAACTAAGTCACAACTTCGTATGGCACTAGGTAGGTTAGGTAAAGACTCTATAATGATATTCTGTGGAGACAATCAACAGATAGATCTTAAAGATCAAAATTACTCAGCGATACAGGACGTATCAAAGATAAAAGATAGCGAGTTTGTGTTTAAGGTTGTGTTAGAGGATAACCACAGACATAAGGCTATAGATGATGTACTAGAGCTTCTATCTAGTTACTAATCCCAAGTTATATATATACAAATTGGACCTAAGAATATTTGAGCTTCGTTGTAAGGGATCTTGTCTGTAGGGTTAAACGTTCTTACCCCTAGTATAAATCCTTGTATTAATTGTATACCTATCTCCATATTAAATAAAAGGAGGGCATCACCCCTCCTTCAAACCAAATCATGAAATCATGCCAAGAAAGACATGCTTTAAGATAATGTAAATTTATGAATAAATTTTAATATATCTTGATAATTTAATTTATTTTATTAAATACAGGTTTATTATAGTGGATGTAGTCTTTTATATAAGTACTAATTCCTGCTGCAGAAAGAACTGCATCAATATCTTGTTTATTTAAATCACCAAAGTATTGACATGACGACACAAAGTTCATTAAGTCGTTTAACTTAGAGGATAGTTCTTCATCTGAGTCTACAACTCCTATTACACTAGGATCATCAAGATCTCCATACTTCATTCCAAGATTTTCTAAACCTTTTTGCATAAAACCATATCTAGATCTTGCACCAAAGAATAAAGCTTTGTTAACATTTATTCTTTGAACAGTTATACCAAGTAATCTAAGTGCAGCTTGATCTGCTGGTATAGTCTCATCTTCCATTTCTTCAGCTAATAATATGTTTGTTTCCTCACCAGTAAAAAACTCTGAAATTTCTTCTGCCAAAGGCTCTCCAGCTATTATAGCATTCTCAATCATAGATGGAGCTAAATCTTCAGCAAGTAAATTCATTGCCTGCATTCCAGCTTCAAGTGGAGTATAACCTTTTACTATAAGTTCATTATATAACTTATTCGCATCTAAACCAGACTGAACTGTAATGTCAATACCTAAGAAAGGACCTACAAATTCTGTGTATAAACGTGTAAATGCGTTTGCATCTTCTAACACGTCAGTGTCACTAAGTATAGTTCTCATCATGTTTTTTTGAAATCCAGTACCATCAATCTTACTTGAATCAAAAAAGTCTACATATGAATCATTATTTAACTGACCTTCAAAACTTTTCTTATTATCACCTTTCAAGAATCCTTTAGCTACAATAGATAGGTTCCCAGTTAAATTGTAATGAGGAACCATTAATCTAAACATTTTATTAGGTGTAATCTCACTTAACTTAGTGCCATAAATATCTTCTTCCTTTTCATCTTCACCAGCAAAGTAAGCAAGACCAAGTGCTGACATAGCTCTGTACGCACCATCCATTAAAAGGTTGTTTGTTATTATTCCAGTCAATCTTTCTTGACCTATTTTTCTTATAGTAGGATTACTACTAGCTAATTCTTCTTTAGCTATAAGAGCTGAGTTAAAGCTAACTCTTAAACTTTCAGACTGAAACGCTACGAATGTACCAAATAAAGGGAACTTACCAATAATCCTAACCATGTTAGGTATCTTAGAATAATTAGGGTAAGTGTTGTTTATTATACTAGCAGCCTTCTCTCTAGATTGAGAGTCATTAAGTCCAGCTCTTTTATATCTAGCCTGCTCAACTAAGAATCCATATATCTTAAATATTTCATCTTCTGATTGATAAATTTTATTCATTGCACGAGGTACACCTTTTAATGCAGAAACTATCTTATTAAGTTTACTTTGAGTGTGAACAGTAAGATCAAAGTTATTTTTATTAAGATCTTCATATAGGTCGTTTAATAAGCCTATCTCCGTATCCTGTGTCATTATACCTTTTGATTTTAAGTACTCATAAGTCTCTTGTTTTTTAGACTCAGGCTTGTATCTAAAGTTATTTACAACCGTCTTAAAAGACGCAACAGCAAACTTCATTCTCTCTGGAGTTATTGGTAAATGACCACTCTGAAGGATAAAAGAAAAGTTACCTAATAAGTTTCTTAGGTGTGTTGGTATATTACCAACAGTCTTAGACCACTTTGTAATAAGTGTTAAGCCATATATTACAGCTTCAATTCCTCCTTTTTGCCTATCCTGATACACGTTATTTAAAACAGCGAATACTTCATCACTTACATAGTGACCCTCAAAAGCACCAAACTTAGAATCTAACTGTCTTACTAAACCATTACCAACAAACTGACCATTAACTACTTGTGATGACCAGAATCTACCCTCACCCATTTTTTGCATTTGGTCTAGCATAAAGTGAGTTGATATAGTTTTATTTTGCTTAGATACAGTTGAAAGATAAGTAATTAGTGGGTCGTGAATTTCACCCATTATCTCTCTTACTTCTAATATAATATCTTGTCTTTGCTTGTATATTGCTTTTACAATACTTACTTGAGAGGGGGTTAAACCTTCTTGATTTAAAACATTTTTATTAGACCCAGAAAATGTCTTACTAAAGATAGTTTCTACAAGTGCTTTTAACTCAACTGCATCCTTTACAGGATCTAAGGTGTTTCCTTCTAATTCTAATATAGATTCTCTAATTAATTCCTTAGACCTATCAATACTTTCGTTTGAAACTTCATAAGAATCCAGTGCGTGTTTTTTATATTCCCTATGAAGATAGAATCCAAAGTTTTCTTTTACTGATGCAGCCATATCTCCAGTAAACGCACCAGTCTCTAGTCCCTTCATAGATAAATTATCTATATCTTGTCGCATCTCCATCATTAAATCTCTGATATTTACATCAGTATTTTTACCAAACAAACTTATTGTTACAATCTCATCAAGGTCATTAATGTCTGTATAGTTTCTCACAAGCTGATTGTTCTCATCTAAGGATTCATCATAACCCCTTAAATAACTTGTAAGTTCTTTTGGGGTAAGTCCTTTCTTTGACTTAGCAATAGCAAGTTGAAATATTACAGCCTTTCTTTTTGCTTGATCCATAGCTATAGCAACCTCACCATGCATCTTTATAAATAAATCTGTAAGTCTAGGATCGTTAAAAGTATTCTCAGGATTTATAAGAAAACTTGTTGCTCTAACCTTGATTGGGTCTGTTTCTGTTTTAATATTATTTATTTTAGTTGTAAAACCAGCCCTTTCATTATATCCTTTAGCTAAATAAGCACCAAACTTGTAATCAGTTTCTATAGCTCCTTTCTTAATATTAAACAATATATCCATTGCTGGAGTAGAAAATCCTAAAAACTCTTGATCATCATCAAGTTGAAACCTTGTTGGTCCATGCGAGTTATCGTGAGTTTGCTTAGACTGATCTGTAAAGTCTACCCTTAGTGCTGAACCTAACTCAGAAACTTCTGGCGACTGAACAACATTGTTGTAGTAGTAATCAGCAATACCTAACTCAACTCTATCAAGTGATGCAGATATATTACTTTTATCTGTTCTTTCAGCGTAAGAATTTTTAAGGTCAGATAAGTAGTTAAACCATACTTCTCTAGCTCGCTGATCACTACGCAAATCTGAATCTCCAAGTACAGGGTCTAAATTATTAAGTAAGGGTTCTATAGTCCTAGTAATAAAACCATCAGCCTCAAATAATCCAGGTAATCTAGACTCGTAATCAATCAAGTCAGATTCAGAGACACCATAAGGCGCTAAAGTAATTCCTGGTTCAACAGTAAGAAGTGATTGTGCATTTGCTATCCTTTCTCTAAGATTTATAGGTTTTGATCCTAACTCAGCATCACTAACTGTAGATGTAGTAATACCTCCATCTAGTCTTTTAAGTTGCTTGACAAGTTGTTTAGGTGCTATCCTATTGTAGAACTCAGCTAGTCTATCGTCAGAATGACCCTCTATCTTCTTAGACATCTCACCATTAACAATAGAGATACCATCGTAACCTTCACTCATAGCCATGTCAATAGCCTTTCTAAAGCCAAGACCTAACCAGTGTTGAGTCTTACCCCAAGGCATATTTCTTACAGCATCTTCATTTTTAGCTTGCTTTATTTGTAGCTGTAAATATCTTTGGTAGTTAATTAAGTCCTCAGTTAATTCCCCACCATACTGTTCAGCTAAAGACTTTGTGTTTTCATCTGTAGCAGTAACAAACTTTACTCTTTGATTAACAATGTCAGTTAACTCGCTTAATCTATAAGACCCACTTTTTTCAACAAATTTTTGAACCCAAGAGTCTTTTATTTTAGTACCTAAAGCTGGGCTATAATGCCCATATCCAAAAACTTCAAGTTTTTCAAGCTCTCTCTGCTCCTCCTTAGTAAGTGGAGGGTTATCTTTTTCAAACCCACGTCTTTCACCACTCTCTGTCTTACTACTAGCTCTTTGAGCCCAGTCAGATTGTATCTCCTGGATGAATAGTATCTTCTTACCATTAACTATTCTATCGTCTACCCTAAGGTGTACCAACACGTTGTTACCATTACCTTCAGAACTATCTAAGTGTTGCCAGTGTATGTTTGAAGGGAATAATATTTTATCGTTAGTATCTCTAATAATTACTTCTCTATAATTATCACCACCAGGAAGAACCATATCACCCCACTTAGTATGACCAAAATCATGATCGTAAGTTTCGTTAAGAATATTTATTCCATAATAACCTTCAGTTCTATTAGAACTAAGATAACCATCTATACCAGCGTCAATCAACTCCTCTTGAGTATAGTTATCCATGTTATCGTACATGTTTCTAGGAATAATACCTACTCTTCGTCTAGTACGAGAAGGGTTCATACCAATCTCCATATCTCCCTCTATGTAAACCCCATCACCATCTATAGAAAAATCAGCATAAGTGTACTTATTATTATTAGATTTAACAACACTTGCTATAGCAGGTTTAGTTAAACTAGCTGAGATTAATTGTAAAACCTCACCCCTACTTATACTCTTAAGATTATTATCTGTTTGGTACTCGTTAAGTAAAGTCTCAAGGTCTGTGTAGTTAATCTCTACCATAGCACCAGGAAACTTCTGCATAAGTTTAATCCATTGATTAGCTTGTCTAGGGTGATCTGAAGCGTTTAATACAGCCTCAAACGAGTTAGACCTGAACTCTCCTGCTTCGATACCATTATAATCTTCCTCTACATCTTGATACCTTTTTATACTTGGATACTGATCACTCTCAGCTAAGAATCTTGGGTCGCTAGGACTAGTTAATACAGGATTTTCAGCTAATATAAACCCACCTATCTGAACTAACCTATCAGCACTCTCTAGTGGTAGACCAGTCTTAGTATCAAAGAAATAAGAAGCCATGTCTGGTCTCATAGATACACGAACTACATCTTGGTCACCATCTTTTAGCCTTTGAAGTAAAGTGTTTGCTAGCAACTCAACATCTTGTTCTGATGCGTTATTCCAGTCACCTTCTATTCTGGCAAAAGGACTTTTGTTTAACTCACCCAGTCCTATAGCTAACGCTGTTTTAGGATTAGTTCTAAATGTTACTCCAGATAATAAAGAAAACTTACTGTAACCCAGTACTTTACCTCTTGAATCACCAGTATGTATAGAGTTACAAAGAATCCCAAAGTCTCCATTAGCATTTATATCTAACCTAGAACCAACTCTAGTGCCATTAGGTATCTTCTTATTAAGATCTATCAAACCTTTTTGAACCTGAGAGCTCTTCAAAGCTTTAGTCATTAACTCAAAAGAAGTGAAGTCTGGTACAGACATGTTAGCAATCTTCTCATCTGTATCAAACATATATGGATACAGTGTCTTAAGACCTTCAGTGTACTCATCAAAACTCATTTCTTGATTAGCATACTTCATTATCAGATCACTAGGAACTCTTTTCTTTCTAGGTTTCTTGTTATTCTTTCTCCACTTATTTACTTCATCTTGATCCAAGTTTAATAAAGATAGAGCTTCATCAAACGTACTAGCGTCATTCTCTATCTGTAATCTTTTCTTAGGTACTAACTCAACATCTCTAGCACTTTCAAGTTCTTGTCTTAATATTTCTGGCTGACGTTGATATTTTTGTATTTGTTCTTCAGTATGGAATAATACTATCTTTTCTTGAGAGGCTATTTTCTCCATCTCATTATTCATAGACTCAGATATACTCTCTGCTATTCTAGCAGCTTGATCCATTCCAAGTCTATTCTGCACTACCCTTGCCTCTATCTCACCATACACAGATTTGTATAAATTAAAACCACTGTATTTCTTATTTAACTTACTTAATTCACTTCGTACATTACTAACCATTTCTATGTATTGGATTCTAAGAGCACTGACTCTTGGTGTTGGTTTAGCAGAAGATTTATTTATGGCGTTAGTTAAAATTTTTCTAATCTCTGAAGCGTTCTCATCTTTAATAGAAGGATACGCTTTTATAACTGACTCTAAACTAAAGTTAATATATTTCTCTTGTATTAACTCAGCTACTAGTTTTTTAACTTGATTTTTAAGTTTTACATCTTTTTTTCTTTGAGCATTTATTTTATCAGAATAGGCTATTATTTGATCTTTTAAAGACTTAGTAATAGATTTGTTAGCAACCAGAGCATCTAAATTTTTAACTAAAGTATTAGTTCCTATATTATCAAAGTACCTACTTGAAGCTCCTGTAGGAAAACCTTCTAGGGCTTGTATGTAATGCTGCACCTCATGTTTTAAAGATGAAAAAATTTCATCCATAGAAAAACTAGGTAATATATTTAAACTTATTTCTTTTGTCTCTGGATCATAACCAGCTTTAATAATTCCGTTTGCATTTGGTAATATAATATTTAAATTAATTGCAGCATCTGCTATTTCAGGATAGAATTTTAAAACAGGATCATCTATAATGTCCTTCAAAGTAAGTGGATTGTCTGAGTAATTATCAGCTATAGAAGATAAATTTTTGTGAGGAATACTAAATATTTCTTTACTATTTTTAGCTTCTTTTGTGGCTTTTTCAAATTCTTTATTAGTATTATATTTATCTGCAATATCTTCTTGTACAGCAGTTATTATAGACTTAAATGTATCTTTAAATTCACCATCACTAATCTCATATTTCCAAAAACCATCTTCACCTTTTTCCCACATCGTTACCTGTCTTATATAGTCAGGTGATAATCTTTTACTATCAAGTTCTAAAGCTAAGTAATAGTTAGTTTCCATCATTGATGACATTTCAGCACTACGACCTACTACCTGTAACCTTCTAGTTTTTTTAGTTTGTATCTCTGAAGTCTGAGTCGTAAGCCCCATTGTTCTAGCTGCAAAATCTTTTCTTTTCTCAGACAACTCAGGTGCACCCTCATCAATTTTAAACTTAGGAAACGCTTCTCTTACATCTAAAAAGTTGTTAAATAGTTTTAAACTAGAACCTTC
>Ga0181369_1000148_pt1 | contig 19777 bp, 19 predicted proteins | sample LowvirmetaG_8_FD_130088 | JGI IMG/M metagenome (GOLD analysis project Ga0181369, IMG submission 130088) | Marine viral communities from the Subarctic Pacific Ocean - Lowphox_04 viral metaG | ecosystem: Environmental > Aquatic > Marine > Oceanic | place: Subarctic Pacific Ocean | collected... | reverse complement strand
TCCATCATATACCAAATCTTCAATACCAACCCATCCACTATTAGCAGCACAATAGTCATATGTGTTTTGACAATTAGCATCCCATCCTACCGTACAACAATAAGGATCTATATTAATGACCCAAGCATAGCAATCATCATTTAACCAATATGGATTACCAGGTCCCGTAATACAACCAGCATCATATAAACAACTTGCTGAGTCAGGAACGTTTGCATTAGGATCATAATTATATGCATTTGGATCAGTACAACCTGGAATTGCTGTTATACAAGAACCATTATCTACATTTGCTGCGGGATCATAATTTACAGCTAATGAATCTGTACAACCATAAACTACAGGTATACAACTAAAATCTTCTGTATTGGCTAAAGGATTATAATTAAATGCACTTGGATCTGTACATCCGTAAACTATAGGAATGCAAGTTCCATTATCAGTATTAGCTAAAGGATCATAGTTAAATGCGGTAGAATCCATACATCCGTAAATATAAGGTATACAAGAGCCATTATCAACAGTTGCAGTTGAATCATAATTAAACATTGTATTATCCATACAACCATAAATAATTGGTATACATGTACCATTATCAACATTTGCATTTGGATCATAGTTCAATGAAGTTGAATCCATACAACCGTAAATATATGGAACGCAAGATCCATTATCAGTATTAGCATTAGGATTATAATTAAATGAAGTAGGGTCTGTACAGCCATATACAATAGGTATACAACTACCATCATCTGTATTAGCATTTGGGTCATAGTTGAACATGGTAGGGTCTGTACACCCCGTTACAATAGGAATACACGAACCATCATCGGTGTTTGCTAAAGGATTATAATTGAATGCGGTAGAGTCTGTACAACCATATATATAAGGTATACATGAACCATCGTCATCTGTTGCATTAGGATTATAATTTATTGAAAGTGGATTCATACAGCCTGGTATCTCTAATGAATCACAAATACCATCTCCATCTGTATCTTCTAAACATACTCCAAAACAATCATAATACTGCGCAGGGTACATACAACCTCCGTTATCAACATTTGCTATTGAATCATAGTTACATGCAATTACATCAGTACATCCTAGATAAATACAAGTACCATCATCTGTGTTAGCATTTGAATTATAGTTCCATGCATTTGGATCCATACATCCATTTACTACAGCAACACAACTTCCGTCATCTATTGTCGCAGTTGAATCATAATTAAATGCTAATGGATTAGTACATCCATATATGATAGGAATACATGTACCATTATCAACATTGGCGTCTGGATTATAATTTAATGATGTTGAATCCATACAACCATATACCTTAGGAGTACATACATACCCACAAAATGGTATTGCTGTATAAACATCTGCTATAGTATTAAACTTTTTTAGCTTATTGCCATTAGCCCATGGGAAATTTCCTTCATGTATTAAAATACCATAATCATTTTCTATTTTAACTGAGTTTTGTATTGTTTGAATATCTATTTGTTGATTATTTTGTTGACCGTCTCCAATTTCAAAATAATACATTTCAACTTCATCTTGTAGGCCTGGATTATCTTCTACTATAAAATCTAAGTAAAATGTATCTACATATGTACCAGGTTCTAATCTAAAGTCCCATAAAGAATCTCCTTGTTTGATTCCGACAAAACTTTCTCCCCAACCATCTCCACCATCATCTTTTAATATAACTCTATATTCGCAAGTCTCTATGTTATCCCACGAAGTATGATTAGGATCATAATTAATTGCTGAAGTATCCATACAGCCATAAACATGAAGATTTTGACAGCTACCATCATCATTAGTAGCTAATGAATCATATTCTTGATAAGCTGGATCTGTACATCCGTCTATTTGAGGTCCACCACAATATTGTTCTCGTTGACTCCAATAATTTGGATCGCTAGTAGTTATATAACCAAAATCTGCATCTCCTTCGGACATATAAAATATAGTATCTGGACAAGACATATTTTCAACTAAACAAAATCCACTATTATTTGGTGGTTGAGAACCTCTTATACCATCACCATATGAGTCTTGTAATACAAATTGTAATAAATGATTTGGGCCAGCTGGTGCACAAAATTTAGTTACAATTGTTTGTCCTTGTTGTTGCCAGTTATAAGTAAATCTAGGAGCATAAAAAACTGTATCTGTTAAATTTTGATTTGGATTCGTATGTTGTAAATACCAACTGGTTTCTGTAGGCCAATTGTCTAATTTAATAGTAACTTTTATTTCTATCGAATCAAATCCACAATTAAAATCTGCTATACATGATCCATCATCTGTGTTAGCCCATGGGTTATAATTAATAGAATTAGGATTTGTGCATCCAAATACTTTTAAAGTTTGACAACTACCATCATCCCAATCTGCATTAGGATCATATTCTACATAATCATCATCCATACAACCAGGATTATAAAAACATTCTGTTATACTCCAAGGAAATCCAGAAAAAACTGGGCCATTTAGCTGACCGCCTACAGTCCATTCATTTCCGTCTGCCTGGCCAGGAGAGTTAGCAACATATATTAAAGCTACTCCAGAATTACAATTATTATGTATTGCTACAGCATCTATCCAATATTCTTGTCCAACAAATGTAATTTTAGTTCCAACTGCAAATTCACTACTATAAGCATTATAAAATGCTAAATTGATTCCTACATAATTTTGCCACCAAATATAATTACATGATGATGCTTCAACTAATCCTTCTAATGGCTGGTCTGCATTTGGATCATAATTGGCAGCTGCTGTGTCTGTACAACCAAATATTAAATTTTGAGCATTACTATTATATATAATAAGGCTAAATAATGTAATTAATAAATATTTAAATATTTTCATGATCGTCATCCATGCTTTCTGATTTGCCAAATATTTTACCTGCTTCAGCAATACCAAAACTTCCTAAGGTAATCCATAAAAACGAATTGTAAATAAATTCATTTACATGTAATGGTTGTCCCATATATCCAGTAACTATATCTGCAATTGCAAATATTACCATTACTGCAAATGCAGCAAATCCAACTACATTTTTTTCATTAATATCATTATCGTCTTTAAACATGTCTCTAAAGGCCATAATTTTCCTTCTCAATTTTAGAAGTAACTTATTCATAATACAACTTTTTATTTTTTATATATTTTTTAACATTTCTACTAGTTCTGGTTGTGGGAAACAATCAAATTTGTCTTTTCTTACAGATGTATGTGACCATAAACCAAACTGTCTTGCATAATATGCATCTTCATTAAATTCAAATGCGTCTTTTGGATGAACTCCTTCTTTTAATAATTTAGGTAGTCCATTTTCTAAGTCCATTTTAGGATAAATATCTTTAAGGTGTAATAATAATAGTCTTAAACTTTCTATTTGTTTATCGGAATAAGCGTGCCAGTATTGGTGACCTCTAAATTTATATCCTAAATCACAAACATATTCTGGTTTTACTTCAGTATTGACATATGTATAATACTTACCATCTTTCTTTTTTAAATAACCAAAATTATTTAATTCTACGCCTCCTGACAATTTAGATATAGCAAATTTGCCTACTTTACCTAAATGCCATCCTACATAGTTATTTGGAAAACATTCTACTACTACACCATCATATTTAGCTTCTTTACCTTTTACATTAGTTCCACCTATACAATATTGTGTAGCTACTCTACCTCTTTTGTCACGATTCCAGTTATTAATAGTATTATAAGGATTATCCCAACCAGCTGTGTGATGAATAAAAAATCCTAATGGTTCTATTTTACCATAGTCTCTTACAAATTCATCTCCATCTAAATAAGCTCTATCTATTTCTAAACCATCTTTAGTTGTATATTTACCTAAACGTTCTAGTTTATCGTCACGATCTGTTGCAGCGTTCCAATCAGTACCTGTTTCATCGGTGTCGACACCAACTAATATTTCCCATGTTGCAGAACCTACTATACCATCTGAATCCAATCCGTTTTTCGATTGAAATTTCATTACTGCTAATTTAGTAGCTCCTCCAAATATACCATCAGCTGTCAGCCCTAGTGCTTCTTGGATTTGTTTGACCTTTGATCCTTTGGATCCGTGCTTTAATAACATATTTACCTTTTATAAATAAATATGTTGATATTTTAATTACATAGAGTTTTTTTAAAAACCAAGTTCTTTTTTATATTTTTTCATCCACGATGGAAGATCTCCAGTTGGATTCCACTTTAAAACTTCTTTTGCTTTAGTATTATCAGCTAATGTTTGAGAAGGTTCAATTCTTTTTTCTCCATATACCTTTTCTCCTCCAAACATATCAGCTACTTCATTAACAGAATAATTTTTTCCATTGCCAATATTAAATGATTCGCCATTTAATTTATCTGGATATGTAGCTGCTAATATATTAGCTTGTACAACATCTTTAACATATGTAAAGTCTCTTCTTTGTTCTCCATCATTTGTAATCGTTAATGGTTTGCCATCCAATAATTGTTTTGCAAATATACCCATTACTAACTTATATGCTCCTTCTAAGTTCATTCCTTCTCCATAAACATTGAAGTATCTTAAAGAACATGTGTCTAAATCATATACTTCAGAAAACATTTTACAATATTGCTCTCCAATATATTTTTGTAATCCATATGGAGATAGTGGGTTTGTTGGAGCATCTTCTGGTGTAGGAAATTGTGTAGTGTTTCCATAACATGAGCTACTGGCACTATAAACTACTCGTTTAACACCAGCTTGATGTGCTGCAAATAATAATTTTAATGTGCCATCAACGTTGGATCTATTAAATGATATTGGATCTTGAATTGAAGGTTGTACACGAGCTAGTGCTGCTAAATGAAACACTGTGTCTACTCCTTCAAATAATGTACTAGCATGAGATGATGTCTCTCCTATAGGAATATTTGTATTTAAATCTTGTAATGATATCTTATGCCATTCTGCATCTGGATGGATATTTGAAACAGTTCCTGTAGATAAATCGTCTATTACAATTACTTTTATTCTTTTTTTAATTAATTCATTTACTAAATTTGAACCAATAAAACCAGCACCTCCTGTAACTACTACTTTTTTCATTATTTATTTCTCTCTTTTTAATTAACTATTTATTCCAATAAAATTCTAATACGTTTACATGTCCATTTGAGATACCATGAATCCAAGACCAGCTATTTTTTATACAACTTATACTTGATATATATTTACAAACTTTATCATAATCAACTATTTGATAATGACTTCTGTCAGGATACCCAGGATTTTTATACCTATTAGTGTCAAAACTTAAAGCTCCGGATTTGGAAACTCTAATACATTCACTTATTGAAGCTTCTATATCCCACCCATGGTCTATTGAATTGAAACCAATTAAAAAGTCAAATTTATCATCTTCTGCTAAAATGTGTTCAGCTGGCGATGTAAGCCAATTCATTTTAGTTTTTGTCCAATTAAGATCCTCAAATTTATCAGCTAGTAAATCAATTTGTGTTAAATTATTACAATTTTTAAAACTAGTTTCTAAAATTCCACCAAAAGGTCCGCCAGCTATTTCAGCTATCTTTTTTTCGCTTTTATCAAACTCATTAACTATATTTACACCTGTAGTTTTTAATATTCTATCAATAAAAGCTTTAAAGTGTGATTCTCTTTTTGCAGGAGTTTCAGAATCAGTACCTATAGTTTTCCACCAATCCAAATCCTTAGATATCATTTCTTGTATTGTATCAAATGAAGCTGGAAATCTTTGTGGGATTATTCCGTCCTCTACTAGTTTTTCTAAATTTTTATTCATATTTTTCTTTTATATTTTATATAATGAGCATGCATATGATATATCTCGCTTCCAAGTCCAAACACCAGCTTCTTGATATAATCTTTTACAATATTCAAATAATTCTTTATTTAATTTATATTCTCCAATTTTATCTTTATAATAAATACGGTCTATAGCGTTTGAATTTTCTTTATATAATGGCCAATTGCTATCTATTTTTATGTCTGTAATTACTATTGGTGAATCACATACTTGTGTAGTCATATTAAATAATAATTTATGATCTAAATGACCATATTCTCCATAAGGATTATGAGTAAAGATATAATCAGGTTGTATTTCATCTTCTAATCTTTTCAAATTGCTAGCAATATCATCAAACGTATACTTTAATGTTCCTGGTCGACTAGGAGTTGTATAAAAACTAGAATGATAATCTAAACATGTTAGTTTTGCTCCCATGGCATCGCAAATTCTTTGTAAAACAAACTTTCTGTTTTTACACCAAACCCGATCTGGGTTATTGTAATCAGTAGAACATAATAATATGTGTTTTTCTATACCATCCATCTGAAATAATGGATACATCCATAATATTTCATCATCTGCGTGAGCTATATTAAATAATACTTTCATATATTTTTTTTGATACCATAACACCTGTTACGGCATTAATCTTATAATTAATATTGTCAATAGTATAACCATTTTCATGTTCTGGGGCGATAATTTTTAAATCTTTGTATTTAGTTTGTATTTTATTAACAGCTTCATTTCCTTTGCTATATTTTGTAGTATATACGTCATGTGTTAAAAAAATAAACTTATTCATATTACATATATCTTTAAAATCATTTACATTATTATCGCTAATTGCGGCATCTGAAAATATTGCGTCAAATTGATGTCCAGTTTCTTTTAAAGTTGGCACCAATTGATTCGAATGCAAATTATTATAATATATGTTTTTCGACAAATATGTGTAGTTGTGATTTTCTATATATACATTATTAGGATAATCACAAGTAACTATTTCAAAATCATCACCATGGATTTCATGTAAAGCTTTTGCTATTACAATTGTAGATGTACCAATCCAAGATCCTATTTCAAAAACTTTTCTAGGTTTCGTAGTTCTTACAAATAAATACCAAAAAAATAAATCTCTATCACACGGAGATCCACCAATAACTCCAGGTCCCATTGGAACTTTATTATTTATAGCAATATCACGAAATTCATTATTTATAGTAATAATTTCTTTGAATTTTTTATTACAATCTATATCTGGATTTAATTTAACTAATTTGTCAATAAAATTATACATTAACATCACTCCAATTCCCTTTAAATATTATATAATTAATTTTTCTATTTTCCAAGTCTTTTATTGTTTCATTATATAAATTTACATAAGAAGGACCTTTTTCTTGTCCGGCACTTAAATCATCAATAAATAAATCACAACCATTATTTGACAAAAATTCTGGTTTATCTTTTGATTTTTTAACAACATTAATACTTTCATATTTAATTCCTTTTAAATCTAACCAATCTTTTGTTATATTATAAGCATCTACAAAATTTCTAGCAGTAAGAAAATGAATCTCATATTCTTCTGATAATTTTGTTAATTTTTCAATAGCTCCAGGTAATACTTCATCTTTCATGATTTCATCTCTACTCAAAGCTTTTTTCCAATTACATATACCATTATTTGACCATCGATGTATACGTTCCCAATGATTATTAATTGTGCTATCAATGTCACAATATAATTTTTTTCTTTGTTTTTTGTTGTCCATATGTTGTTTTAATGATTTAAATACATTTTGAAATAATGTTTCTTTATTTAACCAATTGTTATAATAAAATGGAATTTCTTGTTGTAATCTTATTTTATTTTCTACTAAAAAATTAACTAAATCTGGATAATTTGGATTATAAAATGGTCCTCCCCATTCAGGATATCCACATGAAAATCCTGGCTGTACTTCTAGTATATATATATTACCTTTAGAATCTTCTATTAAATCTACCCCTTGTAAATCTAATCCTAATGTATGCACAGATTTAACTATTTCATCCTTATATAATTTACATATATCATGACATCGTTTTTGATATTTAACAAAATCTTCAGCCATGGATCTTTGAAATTTTCCAGTAATAGCAACCCAATCGTTAGATTGACTTAATCTAGCATATCCAGTAATAATATCATTACCAGATACTATAATTCTATATGAAAGATTATAATTTTCTGGAGTTTTAGCATTTATAAATTCAACAGCCATTTTTTTAGTAGTCAAATACTTTGATTTATGATTATGATATATTTGGTCTAACACTAAATATTGTTTGTTTAAATTTTGTTCATCTTCAATCAAAAATGAGCCTTTACCAGAACACATATTATTTACACGTATTAACAATGGAATTGGAAAATGAATATCCCTATTAAAATCATTTTCTGTTTCATATGCAATATATTTTGGACATGGAATATTTTTACCTTTCCATATATTAAACGCAGAATCTTTACCATGATAATTAATAAAATATTTTGGAGAATTAATATGTTTACTATTAGGTAGTTTATTACATAAGTCAATCATCCAAGATATCTCCCATGGCTTCGATTCTTCTGTGTTTGGTCTCCACATTACATAATCATATTGTTCTAAATTAGTAATATCATATTCATCTCCTATAAAAAGATCTATAACCGATCCCATAGTTTTTTCTAGATATTCTTTTTCAAAAACTCTCCAGCGAGTTCCTTTATTTGTTACATTTAGTACTGACATAATTCTTTACAAAATCTTTTATATATTTTTTCATTACATGAATAGGTAAAAAATTGATAATTATCACTATTTGTATTAATACCATATAATTGATATCTAGTAGCAATTTCTATAGGTATAATATCTTTGTTTACGGTTATAACTGGACATTGTGTTTTTCCTATAATATTTGAACTTCCAATTGTAGTTACTAGTAAGTTTGACATTTCATCAATCTTTGTTCTTAATTTATTTAAATTAAAATTTCTTAATATTTTATTTAAATGATGTACTAAATGAGTAGGAGCAGTAGTTGGCGTTTGATATTTTTTACTAAAAGTATAATATCTATATAAATTCAAATATGACATTACGTTATTAGTATGTAATTTGCTCCATATGTCTTTATGTACTCCTACTATAGATAATCCTGGATAAGATCCTAATTGTTTGTTAGAACACGTAATAAATATTTCTGTATTTTTTGGTATATCATAATATGGAAATGAACTTATACAATCAACTATTCCATTTTCACGTTCGAAGTAGCTACTATTTGATGTTTCTAGTTGACAAAACAATTGATTAGATTTTCCATATTTATCATATCCTTGTATCATTTGCTCCCAACGATTGAAAAATACTCCTTCGTTACCAATAACATGAACTGAGTCTTTTAATGAATATATAACAGACTCAATACCTATAGTTCCACTACCTGGAATTAATAAAATATCATAATCTTTTAAATTAAATAGTTTCTGAAATTTTTGTATTGTATCTTTATATAAATCAAAAAATTCATTGTCTCTATGAGAATATGAAATAACAGATGTTGATTTTATATGAGTATTAGGCCCAAACATAATTACTTAACGCTTTATAACATTTATCAAAATGATTTTCTTTATTTAACCAATTATCAAAATAATAAGGAATTTCTTTATATAAATCATTTTTTTCATTTATTAACCAATCAACTAGTTCTTTTGGTTTATAAGGATTCCAAAAAGGTGGATTAGTTGGATTAGGAGTACCATATGGTCTTCCGGAAAAATAAAAGGGCTGTACTTCTAAAAAATATAAGTTATCATTTGTATCTGCAATAACATCGATTCCTTGATGATGTAATCCTAATGTATGCACGGATTTAACTATTTCATTGTAATTGTTATCTATTAAACGTTTAATTCGTTTATTTTGTTCTATAAATTGATCTTTTACATCAGATGTAAATTTTGCAGATATAGCTAACCAATCATTACTTAATCTAGCATATCCAGAAATTACTTCATTTCCAGCAACATGTATACGAAATGAAATATGTTTTTTTAATATCTTTGTATCAATAAATTCAACACATAACATTTTTGTTGTATGATTTTTATATTTATCATAATCATTTAAAACATTATGTAATGCATTTTCAATTTGTTCTTTTTCATTTACTAAATAAGTACATTCTCCTGTTGCTCTATCATTTAATCTTAGTAAAAATGGTGTATTAAAATTTAACTTATTATAGAAGTCTTCTTGATTATTAAATTCAAAGCTTTTTGGAATATTAATATTATTAGAACTCCATTTATCAAAACATGCTTGTTTATCTCTAGTATAAATAAAACTAGACATAGGGTTAATTATTTTTCCAGAATAATTTTGTTCTATCGACAAACATTGATTTTGTTCGTTCTCAGTAACACTTTCTGTGTTATGTCTCCAAACTAATAAATCAGATTTTTTAAAGTCTTTAGTTTCGGTAAAGTAACGATTACAAGATTCTTTTTCATATGGTCTCCAATATGCACTACCTAAAGCTATATAATTCACGCAAATTCCTCCATAAACCATTTAAATATATTGTCATGTCCTATATGTAAAGCAATTGGATTATTTATTTTTATATGTTTTTTACAAACTAACCATTGAAATGGCAATGCATATGGGAATTGTTTTGTCTTCCATATAGTTCTATATAATCCAGCTTGCCCCCTAGACGGATTATTTTCTTGCTCCCATATTAATTCATTTAAGAATAGTTCTGATTTTTTATTGTAAAACATAACACCCATATTTAGCCCCATCATACAATTAGGCATATTCTTAGTAAAGTCTTTGTCATATTGAACTACATCCTTACCTTTATCTAAGTCACCAATTCCAAATGGAGATTTAATAAACTGCCTAGGGTTTTCTACCATGGTAATTCCAAAATCATTTGCAATATCAAACCCTTCAAAAAATATCTTATTAACTACTGCAATATCATTATCTAAATAAAGCGTATTATCAAATGTGCTTTCTTTAAGAGCTTTTAATCTAAATAGACTACTGTTTCTATTTTCTTCTCTGTTAGAATTAGGATATTTTATACGATCAAATTTTTTAAATGTTATGTTATTGATATTATTTTCTTGTATCCAATTTTGCAAAATATTAATTAAATTATCTGTGTCAGCCCATATTAGTATAGGAAAATCTGAAAATCTTCTAACAGTTTGTATCGATAAGCCTAATCGATTTATATCTCGATTACCAATTAATACATATATAATTCCATTATTCATTAATTTTTGATGACTTTTAAATTAGTTTCTAAGTCATGTTGTATATAACTACCCCATTTGTATTTTGCATATTCATGACCACTCCTTTCAGCTTCTTGTCTAGCTGAGCCGTTGGTAGATATAGATGTAAAATGATAAAAATGTGTACTGTTTGTTCTGATCATTTTTAAATCAGCTAAATTACATTTTAAGAAGAAATCCCAATCTGCTACCATACCCAATGTATAATTTTCATCCCATCCTCCTAACATAATAAAATCTTGTTTCTTCATAAACACCGGTAATGTAGATCCAGATTGAGAATATTCAGATTTAGATAATGTTTCTTCATATAATTGAAATTTTTCTAAATCAAATTCTGCCGGTGTGGTTCCTAAATCTTTTATTACAAATTGTTTAAACATTGACGGATTAGGCTCAATTTGATTAGGAGTAATTACAATACGATTTTCTTTTGATAAATGATTCCAATCATTTTCTAACTTGATATCCCAATTTGTTGGAAATACATTGTCATCATTAACAATAAGTATTTTTTCATGTTGTGCATTAAATACTCCAAGATTAGTAGCTCTAGATAATCCTGCATTAGATCCTAAGTCTAATATATTAATAAACATTTCGTATTTCATTAAAACATCTTTATTAATATCATAATGCCCGTCTACTACAACTATAATTTGATTTTTATTTTTTTGTCCAGCAATTGCAGATTTTAAGCATAATTCTAATGCATCTGGTGATTTATATGTTGGTATAATTACTGATATCATATTTTACTCCAATCTGTTAATGGCGTTAACCATTTTGTTTCGCCATGAGTTGCATAACCAGGTACCGCAGTAATTAATGAACGACCACTTTCTCTAAGTTTTGTAAATGCATAATATGATCCTAAATGCGGAGAATCTAATACACACTTTTTCCATATATCGAAGTCTTCTTTAATAGTTTTTGCTTTACATGCAAATGTTAATACTGTAGAATTAGTAAATTTCCAATGACAACTTTCTGACAACATTAATCTTGTAATTTCTCCTCCATCCTCAACGTGTGGATTTCCTCCTAAGTTTGGATTTAAATATTTATCTGGATGATCATATAAGGAAACATAATTTGCTCCTAATCTAAATCCTTCTAATAATATTTTTTTACTTTCGTTTTTGTGTAAAAAATCGTCTTCAACAAAATATATTATTGTATCGTCTTCTTCTTTACATGCTAATTCTAATGAATGAATAAAAGCTTTGCCGCCTGATTTAAAATTTGTTTGTTCCAATGTTACATTTTTTGATTCTATAAATTGTTTAGTAGATTCATGAATGTTGTCAGCAACAACAGTTATATCTTCATTAAATACATTACAAAAATTAGTTAAACATCTTTCATTATTAATATAATTTGGTTTTTCTTTTGGATTTCCTCCATCACTTAACCTATAAAATACTTTCATTATTTTTTCTTTCTTTTTTAATGCAACCATACTTTGTCCATATTGTATGGATTCAACTTCATTATAATAATGAAATACGTCTTTATAATATTCTCGACCAGGTGCATAAAAATCATGTATAATAACTATCGAGTCTTTGTGTAAATATGGAAGTGCTTCTATAGCACACCATTTTCTACATCTTCCGTCTATTAATATAATATCAAATTTTTCTTCTTTAATATTATGTATTTGTTCTATATATTCTTTAAAACTAGTAACTAAATTTCCATGAATATTTCTTAATGGTATATTAGAACTATATCCGGCTGATTGTGGAATATGAAAAAATGTAACATTATCGTTTAATTTTTCTTGTATTTCATTTGACCATTTAGTATCATGTTCAATACTATAATATTTTTTTACATATTTACTAAATGTATTTGTACTTCCTCCACTGCCCCATTCTAACATAATTTTATCTGTAGAAAGATATTTTAATACTAAATTAATTTCATCGTCTGACATCCATGGTTTCATATTATTAAATTTTCTACATTTAAGTCGAATTGCTTCTTATTGTTATTCAATATATTTTTATAATAATAAAAATTTTTCATATGTCCTAGATAATCACTCATAATTGATTCAATTAAGTTACATATAATATCTATATTATGTAATGATTTTTCAAATTTATATGATTCTGGAATTGGCATATCTTCAAAAAACATTGCAGAGCCAGCAAAAGAAGATATAACACAACAATTACATAACGCAGCTTCTCTAGGTAATCTTTCACGACCTGGATGATGTCCGAAGTCAATGTATAATTTTGATCTACTTAGAATATTTTGTATTTGATTTGCGTTCATATTTTGTATAGGAACAAATTGAAATTTTGAGTTTAATTGTTGTATAATTTTAGAAGTATACTCATATCCTTTTTTAGGATTAAAACAAATAATATTTTCTTTTTCTATATTAGTTGATTGTATTTTTTCATTTACAAATGTTTTCAATTCAAAATATTGTGCTGCATTTAATTGTAATAACATATGCTCTGCAAACTTTGAATTATATAAATGTTTTATTTCACGATTTTTACTAAAATCAAACCATTCATTTTGTTTATAACTTCCATCTGGTAATATTCTAGATGCTAACCACCATATGAATTTAGTTATATGATTAAATTTATTCGCAGCATTTAAATATATTTCTGGAATTATAATTGTATTATTTGGAGAGTCTTCAATTTCTATAGTTGATATCGTATTATATTGTTGATATCCATTTGGTTTTCCATTTAAAATTATATGATCCATCCATTCTGCAGAAGAATCAATAACTCCGTGTCCTGGATGTCCTTTTTTATATGGTCCTTCATTTGTATATACCATATAACATTCAATATTTTTGTTACGTAATGTATGACATAATAAATGTAAAGACTCTGGTCCGCCTGTTTCTATATATGCCGGACAAAGTATATAAGTTTTATGACTTTTATTAATCATTTAAATATTTCTTTGCAATTTCATAAAACCCACTTTTTTGTATGCCTCCAAGAATACGGTCTTTCATATTTTTAGTACTGCCGCCACTTTTGAAATGAACTAATACAGTTTCAGTTAACTGCTCTTTTATGAAATTACAATTAACAATATTATCATCTATAACTCCAATTTTATATTTAGAATCATTGTCAAAATATAAAGCTGATGTATATTTAATAACTGATTTTGTTAAAGCTGGACTTTCTTTATTTGGTGTTTTAATAGTTGTTTGCTCATCATACCATAAATCTACAAATTCACTTCCGTTAGTTGTATTTAAGATAATAAAGCTTCCTAAAAATGATGCATGTTGGTGTTCCCATCCTCTGAAACAAGCTTGCAAATCCCATCCGTTATCAATTAAATGAGCAGGATCTTTTAGAAACATACAATCTGCATCTGTCATCATAATACTATTTTTATATTCATTAAAAACATGATTTAATAATTTTGTTTTATTACAAACAACATCTAACCATTCTTTACCATGTATTCCTCCTTTTAATGATGTATTTATATTAGTATTAATTATAACTATTTTTTCACTTTTATTTTTAAAATAATTTACATGTTCATTTGATAATCCAGTATTTGCAATAAAAATGTAATCTATATTATTAAGATTAACAGTATCTAATAACGAATTTATCCATACTTTTCCAAAATTAAAATATGCTGAATTAAGAGATGTAAAAATACTATAGTTTTTTCTAATATGCTGACTTTTTGGAAACCACGGATTTAATACTCCTGGAAAGCCTGGTATTTGTCCGTTATTCATAATTATATCGTTTCATAAAATTTGTTTTGTTGCTCTTGTCGCTCGATCGTTTTAGGATGATGAAACGCAAATTCTTCTTTTGCCGGCAGATGAGAATATTGTTTAATTCCTTTAATACGTTCATGTACTTTTCCATCCCATTTAATTTCGGTAGATCGTTTGTAAATTCTTCCTTGATAATCTGGCCAATTTACCCATCCTTCTTCGTTAACATTCCACCGCCATTTCTCTATATGTTGATGTGTCAATCCTTCTACTGTATTTATTCTTGGAACATGTATTAAATCGGTGTCAGGATTCAACTCTATTATTTGATGAATATTTTTCAATAATATTGAAGAAGGCAATTCGTCTGCATCTATGTTAAAAATCCAATCACAATCTTCAAACATATGATAACCTAAATTTTTAAATGTAGCAAAGTCGTTATTTAACTCTCCATATATTACACGAAATGAATCATTATCTGGTATTAGAAATTGATTACATAATCCTTCTACTTCTGGAGTACAATTATTTTGATCCAATAATATACCAATACAATCTGATTCATTTATATTAGTACGAAGTAATACAAGTAGTTTTGCTAATTCATTGTATTCATTACATGCTGTTATAAAATATCCTATTTTCATACTTTATTTAATTTTGGTAATTGTAGTTTTGTATTTGAATCAGGTTTTTGTACATTAGGTAAGCTTAATTTTGGCAATTGCAATTGTTGTGGTTGTGGAATATCTTCTAATGAATCCTGAACAATTTTTAAAACATGTTCATATTGTTTTGAAACTGCAGTTTTAGTAAAATTCGATTCAATAAATTTCTTTTGCTCTCGCGCCATGGGCAAATATTTATTGTAATGCTTATACAATTGTTTCATTTCTTTCTTTGCTGCATTATAATCTGGTGTAAACCATTTTGATTCTTTAAGAATCCATTTATTAGCAGCTGAAGGATGTACTTGAGTAAGTCCTCCAGATAAAGCAATAACAGACTTTAAGAAGTCAGCTTGTCCAGAATATACTGGAGCAATTATTGGCTTTCCTGTTGTTCCGAATTCTAATAATGGTCTTCCAAATCCTTCGCCTTTAGTAAATGAAACCATAGCTTTAACTTTTTTATGATTATATAATGCATTCATTTCGTGATCGAAAAGATCACCATGTAATAAGTATATATTTGGCAATTTAACTGAATCGCCATATAATTCTTGTAACTCATTAATTTTTCCTTCTAACTCCCACTGATCATTAACTGAATATGTTGCGCCGCTTGTTTTTAGAATTAACGCCGGCATCTTTTGTGAATTTTTAAATGTATCAAAAAATGTTTTTATTAATCCAGAAATATTTTTTCTATCTTCGCCCAATGTTCCTTGTAGCCAATGTCCAACAAATAAATAACAAAAAGACTCATGTATTTCATCTAATTCATTTATATTAATATTGTTATTTTTTTTATTGTAAACAGATTCATTAAAATATTCTGAAACAACTTGTATATTAGTGGTTATTGGAATATTATATTTTATAGAAGAATCAGTAAGAACTTTTTTTGCAAATTCTGAAGGAACTATTATTAAATTCATTTTATTAATAGACTCAATCCATTCTTTAGAACAAATATCTCCTTCTGTTACTGCAGTAACACCTATGTTATATTTTCCTACTGCTTGAAATTCATTTGGTATAGTTATTTGTACCCAAATATCAGGTTGTGAAGTAATTGGTAATGGAATTACTCGCTTCTGCCAATCGATTGAAATTGGAAATGTAAATGGCGTATGCCCCCATGGCATTGATATTAGTTTAATATCCCATTCATCATTTTTTTGATCGATAAAATTATCAATAATCTCTCTTGCATGATGTCCATATCCAGATTGAGTTGCAACTGGACTTGTAATTATACATGTTCTTTTCATACTATTCCCATTTCTTTATATTGTTTTTTTGTTATTTTTGTTAATCGATATGCTGGTCTAGGCTCTTTTGGTTGATTAAATAGAAATTCAATCATATCTATCATTTTTTCTCCCATAGCTTTTGAAGTTAATCCATTTTCTAAACAAAATGTTCTTCCTTCTAAACCACATTCATCTCGAACATCTGATGGTGTTTGCCACCAACCATATAACGCATCACCTACATCTTCAAAATTTACTCTATCATCAAAAATATAGGGTGTAAGCGGGGAACCTTGCATTGATCTATTTGAAGGAAATACTGGAATAGCCCATTTACCATGATTAATTTTATATCTTCCTTTATGATTAGATGAAAATTTATCATTAAATGTTATCCATTTTCCATTTTCATCTTCAAATCTCATTTGATCTTGTAATCCACCTGTTACATTATTAATAATAGGAGTTCCAGCAAGTAATGATTCTGTACTACTTAGTCCCCATCCTTCATTTGATGCAATATTAACCGTTACATCAGCTAAGTTATATAACGCATTTAGTTCTTCTGATTTTACATGTCCGGTATGGAAAAATATCTTACATTCTGGAGCTATTGTTTTCCATACAGTTCTTAAATCTGTTCCATTATTATCGACAGGTTGAGTATGCATAACTAATCCAACTGAATCTTGCTTATCTTTAGGAAGCATACTTCTAAAATGTTTGAATGCTAAAATTAAATCTCCAGGCTGTTTTCTACGTATATTTCTATTATTCCAAAAAACTATATATTCCAAATTATTTTTAATTTTTATATCGTTATGATACTTTTGATATAGCTTATCTGTTTTTTCTATAGGCTTGTATATATTTGAATTTAAACCATGCGGCACATACCCAGTAATTACATCATTCCATTTTAATTCTTCTTTTAAATTATGAGATTCATTGTCATAATCAAAAACACCAAAATTATTTTGTTTCAATACTTCACGATGTATATTATCAGATTGTTTCGATATTCCCATTATTAAATCACAACTTCCATAGAATGGTGCGTTCCACATTGGATATGGAAGATCATCCCAGATTGAATAGTAAATAATCGGAAGTTTAAATGTAGTTTTAATTTCATGTTCTAATTGATATAACCATATCCAATATCTAGGATCTGTAAAATGAAAAATTGCGTCTGGTCTTTCTGTATTTATAACTGAAAATAATAAATTTCTATCGCCATAACCATGAGTTGCAATCAATTTCACACTTGCATCTGTTACACCAGTTTCTTTTTTAATATCGTCTGATAAGTCAAAAGCTTTTCCTTTATCTGGATGATCCATTGCTCCTCCAATTTGGATCCAATCATATTTATGTACTGTATTTAATACAATTTCTTTACAAATTGTGCCAATTCCAGAAGGCAAACGTAAATCGTCGCCCATTAATAATATTTTTTTCTTTTTTGTTTTTTTAGAATCTATTGTTGATAGATTGGGAAGGTCTAGTTTAGGTAACTTCATTTATTTTCCTTATTATAACTTATTTTATATAAATATTAACCTAGTATAGTAACTGGTTTATTTAATTTATTTATTTTATTATATGCAGTTTTCAATTGAGGATTTAATTTATCTTGATTATTTAAAATAACTAGATAATCACAATTTTCTGCTAATATTCGCATTCGATGTAATAGTTGAGAAAAATGATATGGTTTTCCATAGTATGATTCTGGTAATGCAGAATATAAATTATGTCCTGAATAAGATGCATTATATTCTTGATATGTCATACCAAATTCTAATGAATATTTTCGAATCATATAATTTGCTCCTTCTTTGCCTCCGGCTCCAATAATAGTTACATTATTATTAAATCTATTTTTTAAATCTAATAATACTTGTTGTATTTTTCTTTTATTCTGCCATTCACTATTACCGATAACACCAACCTTCATTATCCTTTAATAATTTTTTTCTCCGGGTCTGGTTTGCTGTTTCCTACATGAGATATCATCATTTTTAGTGCTTCTAACTTATCATGAGCATCTGCAAATTGTGCTACTATATTGTCCATCTCTTCTGTGTGTTGTGGATGTTCTCCAATTCCAACTGAATTATTTAAATAAATATCTAATCTAGCAACTGCGTCTGCTTTGTCAGCACGATATTTTGTATACAGTGCTTCTAGTAATAATCCATTCATATATGTTCCTTTTTATTTATATTATATTAAAATTTATTCACGAATCCTATTTTCTTTAGGACAATTTTCATAATCCATTTTAAATGGACACCATTTACAATGTTTTGCACCTTTACCAGCAATAGCTAAATAATTTTTTTCTTTTTGCTTATTGCCATCTTTGTCAAAACAATATTCAATAAATGTATCAATACTTCGTTGTATTTTTTTTCTTGTAACTGAGCCAGAAGCTGGATTTAGTAGTTGTATCCTTTTTTGTGGAAACATTGATTCTTCTAATAGTTTTCGTTTAACTATAAAAAATTCAATATCAATATTATCAATTGGAATACCAAATTGATCTGAAAAATATTTTTTATATGCAACTAGTTGAGCAGCTTTTAGTTTGTCTGCTTTTTGGTATTTATTCCAACCCATTCTACTAGTTTTAATATCTAATATCTTTATTTTATTTTGTACAGTATCTCTAACTACTATATCTATAAATCCATACCAATATACATTTTTATTGGTAGGAGAAGCAGGGACTCCTAACTCTACTTCTATTCCAACAAGCTCTTGATTCTTAGTAGAAAAATATTGAGCTCTTCTTTTAGTAAACCATTCTAATATTTGTACACCATCTTCTAAATGTTCTGCTAATTCAGTTGGAGTAGAAAAATGTTCTCCATTATATGCCTTTACACCTTTTCGATATTCTATCTTTAAAC
>Ga0181369_1000147_pt1 | contig 19783 bp, 43 predicted proteins | sample LowvirmetaG_8_FD_130088 | JGI IMG/M metagenome (GOLD analysis project Ga0181369, IMG submission 130088) | Marine viral communities from the Subarctic Pacific Ocean - Lowphox_04 viral metaG | ecosystem: Environmental > Aquatic > Marine > Oceanic | place: Subarctic Pacific Ocean | collected... | reverse complement strand
CGCCAGGAGCTTTCAAACCACCTGCTGCATAACCCTTCTTCTTCATGTTAGCTCCACCCATTGCGTAGCCTTTTTTCTTCATCTTTTTCATTGTTCTTCCTCACTATACAAATTGTTAAATACTCGTTGCGTATCCCATACATAGTCTACGTCTTCTTTTGAATTATATATGTGCTGATTGGGTTTAAAGTCTGGAGCACCTTGTCCAGTTTCAAACCAAGCAGGGTGAGTTACTCTCACTCTATTATTGGGCAACGCAACAATGTTACCTGTGTATTCTCCTGCGTCTAACAACTCTAGTACGTGAGACTGTTTATGTTGTGCAGGATCATCTGCTACTTCGTTATCTGTGTAGTCCACAGTGAAGTAATACTTTGCAGGGTAGAACTGTCCATCTACTTTGGCAATCCAGGGAGCAGGACTAGCTCTTTCTAATTTGTATACTGAGTGTGTATGAGACATACAATCCCAGGGTTGTGCTAAGTATGGTGGTAACTCTGTGGGCCAAGCCTCAAGGGGGGTATCTGCCACGAGTGCTGTAAGAGGCATCCTTGCCCACATTGCACCACCATGTACATTCTCTGATTCATCAAAGTCTGACTCGCAACCTGTGAATATAACTTGGAAACTCAGGGTTCTGTTTGGCATGGTGGTCACACCTATAACCATCGCATGTAAAAACTCACCCTCGTAATCTTCTAAATTTTTTGTGTACTCTCTTCGTACCCATGCCTTGAAGTATGGTATACTGCTAGTAAGAAATGACATTCTATTTTTTCTTTCTAGCTAGACCTCCCTTACTAGCTCTATATGGTTTGACTTTTTTTGCGACACCCTTGGGTTGTGCAACAAACTGCTTTCCCTTTTTATTTCCTGCAGCCTTGGCTTTATTAGTAGCAGCCTTTTCTCCAGGTGTCAAAGCCTTCCATGCTTTGTCAGGTAAGTATCTCTTCTTACCTTTAGATGGAGATCCATCAGAAGTTCGCCACTTCTGTTTTCCCCAACTCTTTAAACTTTGTTGTGGTTTTTTTAGAGCCATTTAACAACAATCGCAAGTAGGACTACATCTTCTATTAAGAAGAGCACACCACAATCTTTTGAAGTATCTCATCATGTCTTATACCCTCCACCTTTGGCTTTGTATTGTTTAGCTAACATCTGTGCTTTACGAGCAGACCACTGACCAGGGTTGCCACCCTTGCCTCCTGCTTTGATTGAATTGAATAAAGATTTTCTCATTCCAGGATTTGTGTAGTTTTTTGATTTGTTTACAGTGCTACCACCTGCTGACATACCAACTACTTTCTTCAAAGCCTTTGCTTGTCCTGCGTGTGCTTTGACAGCTTTGTTCAAACCCTTAATTACTTTCTTTACTTTAGTTTTATTTTGTTTTTTTAAAGCCATTATAAACTCACACCTATCTTGATTTTAACACACTCTGGTACAGCTAGATAACCTTTGCTCTGAAAGTATCTAGCAACTATTAAAGCTTCTTCTGCACAGGCTTGTTCAGTTGTAAATGCAGCTTCAGTCTTAGCCATTACTTCACAAGACAAAGCTGCAGGAGAACTACACAATAACATAAATGCTATCCACATAGCTTACCACTTAACTTTGTTAGCCCAGTACGCAGCAGACATTTTTCCTTTTGAAATGTTTTTACTGTGCCTAGCTTTAAAGGAAGATCTTTTCTTTTTCATTCTATCAGATTCACCTGACTTAGGTTTACCTGCAGTCTTAGCTCCTTGTTCACCAAAACGTATAAGCTTGTACTTGCCTCCTTCAGAAGCCATGACAACATGAGACTTGCTTGGATGATCAGGAGTTCTTTTTGGTTTGTTGACCCCTTTCAACCCCAGTCTTTTCATTGTCGATTTGACACGCTCTGGTACACTCATTTGTATCTCTCATACTTAGGGTTATCTTTTCTACCAAACAGTCTAAGTATAAAGTCCATTATACCTCTACCTATTTCAGTAGGAGTTGGGAGTAGCCAACCTAAAATTAAAAGTAATATAACCCAAGGTGGTATGTTTGTATTTATAATATCTAAACTTTGCACTGCACCTGTCTCTACTTCTTTTGAAACTATATCTCTACCTGCAGTTACTTCTTCACTCTGTTCTAAAGATAAGACTGACTGTCTGTTCTCTTTTCCTATCTGAGCATTAGAATTGACTGTTGGCCCACTGGAGCCACCAAAGGGTAGCAAAGACATAAGACCACAACCAGAAAGCAACAAACAAAGTATTAACCATCTCATTACTTATCTCTTAACGCTTGTTCAATACTGTCGAGTTTATTAAATATAGACTTAATAGTTTCTTTTATTTCTTTCATCTCTCTATCAAAAGAGATTCTGTTTGCTTCATATTGAGCCTGTAGGACTGCAATATCTTTTTCGTTCTTACTTGATTTCATAAACAGAAACCAAACAACTGCTGCAAGAGGGGCAGCTAACCACTGAATGATAAGTTCTAGCATTTCCATATTATTGCCTCTGATCCTTATTGTAGCAGTCGAACTGCAAACCTAGATATTCGTTTTCTTCATACTTTTCCCAGTTTGCGTTCTGAGCAATTATTTCGCACTGTTGTTTTGTAAACAGTTCCTGCATGATGTATTGATTACCTGTGTAGATCCACTCCTCCCCAGTGTTACCCCACATACTTATAACTAATACAAACTCTTTCATTACATCAATTCAAAGTGTGGGGCATCTATGAAGGGTCTACGATTTTGAGATCTTCTTAGATCAACGTAAGCCATCATAGCATCCTCTGCGTTGCCTGGGTAAGATCTTATATCTCCTTCACTCCAAGCTGCTCCCCATTTTATACTACAGCCAACTTCTTCTGCTGCTTGTTTAAAGGCATCACATATATCATCATACACATTCAATTCCCATGATACGTCTGATCCTATATAAGCTACTACATCTACTGCGTGACTGAAGCCATCGTCTTGTAATAAATGTTTACTAGCCATTGTCTGTGATCTTCCTGCAGCTACGTTAGCCTTTTGCTCTTCCAAAGTTCTTACACCTTGCGTCACTCCAAAGTCTACTTCTGTTAGTTGAATAGCTCGTTCAACCACTGCTGTCATATCTGGGTGTACCCCTTCAAGTCTATCCATTGATCTTTGACTTAATCTAAAACTCATCTCATGTCCTTCTTCATTGCTACCTTGTTGCCCATTGGCTTACCTGCCATGTATGCAGTTGCGCCCATGTAAGCAGCTACGATACCTGTTTGAGCAATGTAGAATAACCCAAGCAAGTCTGCTAGGGCTGCTACTCTTGTATCTGACATTAGTGGTGTAAACAAAACGATTGTAAAACCAATCATCATAACCATAGCTATCCAGGCCATCTTCTTTTGTGACTCTGCTTTTTCTTCACGTAGCTCTACTTCAAGCATACGTTCTTTCATAGCTACTTCTTCTGCTGTGATCTTTCCATCACCATCTACGTCAAAGTCTATAACCATTTAACTGCTTCAGATATAATTAATCCTAAGACTAATCCTGCTATTAAAGCTTTCTTATTTTCTTTTATCATGTTCCAGTAGTTTTTCATTCCCAACTCCTCTTTCTGTTTGGATCTAAAACGTCATGGCTAGATAACATACCTTCAAGGTACATAGATCTTTCTATCCTATCTAACGATTCCCAGTTTCCTGTATTTTCAAAGTATGCTCTACGCACATAAAAAACATCTGACCTGGGGATGTGTACCCTACGAATCTTCTTTTCGTCTTTTGATGCTAATGCTTTGTAGAACTCTTCAAGTACTGAGTCAGACTCAAAGTACTTTATTCTTTTATTCTTCATAATTTATTCTGATGTTGGGTAGTTGTACCTAAAGTATCGTATATGTCAACTCAAATTTCTAACGAAATTAGGACAACAAACGATAACAGTAATACTTAAAGTATTAATAATTAAAAGAATAAAAAATTTAAGTATTACTTAAGGTATTATATACTATAAGTTATACACGCTTCAAGTAAAAAACAAACAGTAATAACCCCCCAAGCTATTATGTCGCAGTAAAAACGTCTGAGTAATGTATTATCGCTTACTAATCTGGATACAACGTAAACATATATTCTTATACCTGGTGATAATAAGTATGTATCCTTTGCTATCAAACAAGATGTACTTATTTTTTCTCTTAATTAATTTCATGGCTTTAGTTATATCTTCTAAACAACATAGATCAAGTGTAAACCACTTGCTTTACAAAGTGGTAAACAGGTTAAAAATAGCCCCCTCTGTCATTGGGCATACATATATATCTACGTTACCCCCAGTGGCCCATGCGCCCCCTCTACTATATCTAGCGTTTATACATTCAAACATTGCAATATGTAGAGATAGTTTAACGTTAAACTAGTTTTAGCATTTGGTTTAAACTTAAATCATAAATAGTTTAGGGCTAAATCACATTTAGTTTAATACTATACTAATAAACGTTTAGCATTAAACTTTAGAGGGCTAGTTTAGTAATAATAAAAGCAACTATAATTTTTTTTGTTGTGGGTCTTGTAATCTAAAATAATGGTCTTATCTTAAGTACACCACAACATGAAAAGGTAACAACATGAATATGCTAGTAAATCAAAATGATTTTAACACTTATAAAGATCAATCAAGACAAGCTTTAAGAGCTATGAAAGAGCATTGCAACAGTGATACTTTTATTAGTGATTGCAAAAGAATTGCTTACGAAAAAATAGAGCAAGCTTTAGATAATAATGGTAATTTAATATGGTCTAAGCTTCCCAAACTAATTGGACAAAATACAAAGATTAGTAAAGATATAGCTAACAGTGATAAAGATATTGAAATATTTGGTTTATCACTAGCACCTCATTTTATTAGTGGGTTTAATACTTGCAATGGTTTGAGCATGGGGTGCGCACAAGCTTGTCTTATGTTTACTGGCATGGGTCAAAAATTTATGATTGCTACTGATGGAGAACATAAAGTTGCAATAGCTAGAATTATTAGAACTATTCTATGGTTTAAGTATCGTGATCAATTCAAAGCTAAGTTATTGCGAGAGATAGAATTAAAACAAAAGTTACTAGCTAAGAAAAATATTAGTATGGCATTTCGTCCTAACGTATTTAGTGAAGTAAAATTTGAAAAGTTATTTCCTGAATTATTTGACCTATGCAAAAGTTTAAACATTCAAGTTTACGATTACGTAAAAGATATAAATAGAATTGTAGAAAATCCTTACAAAGATTTCTACAACATGACCTTTAGCCTATCAGAAAACAATGCGCTCTTTATTCCTACAGCCTTAAAGCATGGGTCTAACATAGCTATTGTTACTGATATTCCCACCAACAAAGCAAAAGATAAAAAGAGCTATCTATACAGCGTACCAGACACAATCACTGTAGATGATATAACTCTTGATACTGTAGATGGAGATATGCACGACGCCAGGTTTCTAGACAATAAAAAGAATTGCTTTGTTGTCCTTAGAGGTAAAGGTCAAGAGATACGAAAAGACACAACAAACTTCATGAGAAAGGTGCATTAAAATGTTTATAATAGATCGAAAAATGATTGAAGTATATTTAGACAATGGAGAAACCTACGAAAGCTTGAAGGAGGGTTTCACCAATAGGATAGCAACACTAAAGAGGGAATTAAAAAGTTTTAGACAAGGCGTAAGGCCAAGCTATGTAAGCGCAGAAATGGGTGATATGATGGGCAATATATACAATTATCAACAAGCTATAGAGCTAATAGAAGAGATGCAAAGAGAATAGATAGTTGCAATATTATCACAATAAAAAATACTTATGTTGTGGTTCTTACAAATGGACGCTACTTGAATTAGGTATAACATATAAACAAAGAAGGATTAAAAAATGAAAATGCAAAATATATGGACAGTTAAGACAAGTAAATGGAATGATGAAAACAACACTTATGATGATGGGATCACTCAATATTATAGCTCTAAGGATAAAGCTATTAGCTACGCAGAATTTTATATTAAGCTAGTTAGTAAAGCTGAACCTTTAACAGTAAAGAAATTTACAGATAGATTTTTTTTGGTTCAGTCTGAGTATGGTGACTATGCATGTCAAGTTAACAAAGAAGTAATGTATTGATAGGAGGTAACACAATGCAACATTTAAAAGGTTTAAATATTACAGAAATTAAAAAACAAATGTGGGCTAATGCTACAGAACGATGTGATAAATATATAGATGAGCACCTAGGTGGGAAGGATATACTGGCTTGTGGTTTTGGCTGGGTTACAGTTTATCCTAAACACAAAGGTAATACCAAAGAGGGAAGGCATGAACGAAAGGTATTGAGGCAACTAGGCTTTGAAGTTTCGTATGATAAGACTTTTACACTGCACAGCCCTTACAAGGAATGCTTTAAGGCCAGAGGACAATACTTCCAGAATGTAGACTGCCAGTTAGAAGCAGCTAAAGGTATGGCTGATATACTCAGTAGTGTGGGCTTTGATGCTTATGGTTCAAGTAGGTTAGACTAGGAGGTTAAAATGTTAGACAATATAAATTTTTATAGTGATGAAAATGGTGGGTATTTCTACGTTTGTTTTTTCACAGTAAGAAATAAGAAAGGTACGCCACAACAGCAATGGGGTGATCCAGAAAATCCTGTATACCTAACTGAACACTTTGAATTATTTCATTTAAAATCTGAGGCGACAACTAGGTATATGGAACTGATTGATAGGATGGATATTCATAACGCAGGTATTGCTAAAATGGATAAACAATTTTGCAGTGAATGGTGGTAGTATGAACTGCATAATATTTATAAAGGGGAAAGGTGGTAAATGCTTTGCATACCACCACACCTCCAACAAAAAAGAGTTAGATAGACTAGTTAAAAAATATATTAGTATGCCTGGCATATCAATTGAAGTAGTAAAAAAAGGATAAAATAAAATGACAACAGTAACACTCAACCAAATACTAGCTATGGAAAATGTCCTAGCTACTCGCAAAATACCTAGCGACATAGAAGCAATGGCAAAGGCCAAGCGATACAGTGAAAGCAAACAGGATTGGATCATACTAGGTGATCAACCACTACACTACGTGCTACGCATACTAGCTAAAGAGGGTTTAGGTGATGAAGTATAAAGATATAGTAATAGCAGCAGAGGACTTAGAGTGTCACACAATAGACATAGTAGCAGAAGCAATTAGAGATCACATAATTGACTTAGGTTTAGCAACATCTGAAACTCTAACAGGATTTACTTGGAGGCTAGATGTTAGAATGAGGATGGATAATTATGACACCTAGAATAGAGAAGATATATAACCTGATCTATTACTCAGACTTTGATGAGTACGAGATTAAACAATTGGCAATAGGTCTACTTGGTATGACACTAAATGATTTAGCTTGGCAGCAAACATCTAATACCATAAGCACCTACAAGTTAGATGATGAAGTAGAACTAAACTTTGATGGAGAGGATAACCTGAGATGAATAGAGAAGAATTTTGGGAGTGGCTTGCCACTTGTCCAACCCACAAACATGAGGCTACAGATGAGTTTGGCTATGTCACTGTAACATTTAAAGTAGAGGAGTTAGAGGATGAGGAGACTGAAGAATGATATTATACAAGTCAAGTAAAGGACAGTGGGTTGGTACTCAGAGAGATGCTCAGAGATACTTCCCTAAAGACTGGGAGCAAGTAGATGTACCAGTATCAAAGGTGCAACTGATAGAGTTCTTAAACGAGAACAAGGTAGGGGCTAAACAGACTGAACAACAGCAGACAGTGATGACTGCACCTGACCCAGAACAGATAGATCCAGAGGCATATAGTTGGGTGTCATGGGCATACGAAACACTAAGGCGTGGTGATAAAAGGGAATCAGAAGCAATGCTGTTAAGAGGATTAGAAAAACAAAAGAGGATACAATGAGCTACGATAAATGGATAATGATTGAGGGTGGCACAAAGAGCCAACAGAAACACGCCATGAGTATGATCATGTTCTTTAAAAAGAAATTTAACATAGACCCTTTCATAGAGGTATGCTTTCGAAGAGAAGGTTATGGTCTGGGTGGGTGTATTGAAATGGACATAGGTGAGTACATGATAGACATAGATAAATCTTTGAAGCTTAGAGATATGCTTACAACATTGGCTCACGAACTGGTGCACGTTAAACAGTACGAGTGTGGAGAGCTAACGCAGAACAGTGAGAACAACATACCATACTGGGATAGACCTTCAGAGATCGAAGCCTATGGACGTGAGGTAGGACTGTTTGTCACCTGGGTAGAGGAAAACAAATTAGGAGGTAGAGCATGGACACAGAGTTAATAGCTATATTTTGCAACGTAGTATTCTGGTTGTGGTTACTTTACATGGTAATAAAAAAATAGATGAGACAACTTGCCCCACTTGAAACAAAAACAATAGTTGCCAAGTATTAACTTAAGGATATACCTAAAGAATACTTTTAATTTTATAACTTATTACCTAATACTTTAGGTATAACCTTAAGAAAGGAAGTTAATGTCAGATGAGGATGAAGAGATTGAGTTTATATCTTTTGAGGACATCAATGAGATAATAGAGAAGCTAGATAAAAAGGATAGTAGTTTAGTTAGAGTTCTGATGGCACAAAATGCTGACCTAATTGAAGCAGTGTTTGACTTACAAGAGTTCATGCAGGACGAGGGCTACAACTCTAAGAATTTTAAAGAATGGAAAAACAAAAGAGAGATGAGGACTATACATTGAATATTTATATACCAGAGCCACTAACAATTCTTATTGCTGTGTTGTCGTTTTTATTAGGCTTCTTATATAAGAAGTACTGTAATAAAGAGGACATTTCTGATGCCTTTGAGGAGGGTTTTGAGAAGGGAGCAGACGCAACTCTAATGGCTGTTAGTAAGTTAACAGGGAGGGATATTGTTGACGAACTGCAAGGAAAAATTTTGGGTAGACGATCCACACGATGAAGTAACACACTGGATAGGAAGGATGCATTGTGAGACATTTAAAATACGAGGACGAGAAAGTTGTTGCTGTACAACAGTATATCATAGACTTACAGAAGGATATAAGTGATCTCGAATGGGATGGAGAATACAAGAAAGCAGATAACCTGAAGAGAATACTAGAGGACGTAAAGGAACAAAGAGATAAAGGTGAAGTATGGTATCCAATGTTTTAGGAGATAACAGATGATGTATATATTAGTATGGATGCAGCTATTCAGCACACAGTCAGTGGATCACTATCAGTTAGGCAACTACGCCACACTGGAAGAGTGTCAGATTGAACTGAGTAAAGCAGCCAAAATGGTAACACACAAGTCAGAGACAGTGGCTTGTCTAGAAGTAGAGGTACAACAATGACGCCTAGTGAAGTTGCAGAGATAGAAGCTAAAAAAACATTCCAGGGTTTCATCAAGTGGGTAAAGGTTTCATTCTATTGGATCATGACAATCCTAGTTATCCTGGCATGGTGTAACTTTGGTGCAGATACTGAGACTGGTAGTCAATACAATGGTGAGGTGTACGCACCCAGAAATATAGGAGAGAAGTAATGCAACCAAGAGATGTACCAGTACATGTTCGTATTAGATATGAACCTACACAAAAACAAAAAGGCAGAGAGTGTAGACTTTATGGTAAAGATTTTATCAACATGGCAGAGGCAGCTAGACACTGGGGTATTACCTACGCCTGGGCAACAGAACAAGTAAAGAAAGGATGGAACAGAGATAGCTTTCCACCTAAAGCAAGAAAGAATTATAAATGAGTGAGCAATACTGTACAACGAAAGGATTAGGGTGGGCTTTTATTACTTGTGTAATTTTAATTTTAGGTGTACCAGTTTTTATGTGGTTAGCACTTGAAGGATCAGATTGGTATACTAAATTTGATCTAATGAACCCAGTGTGGTAGAGCATGGATGAAGTAAAAGAGTGGCACATTGACAGGAGGGCAGGTGTCTCAAAAGAAATAAGACCTATGACAGATGAAGAAAGACAAAGGGCTAAGGAAAAGGAACAAGCCAATGAAAGCAGCAGTAAACAAAAACAATGAGATTTCACATCAGCCTTGTCCATTCGAGGACTGTGCAAGCTCAGATGCTTTTAGTTATAACTTGGTAAGTAAGGTAGGTAAGTGTCATTCATGTGGCAGAGGCTATCCAAATGCAGCAAAGAAGTTTGACTGGGCAGAAGCAACATACCCACCACCTCCACCAAAGGTAGACTTGTATAACACAAAGATTATCAGTGGTAGGTTTGATGGTATACGTGGGTTAGATGAGGATGTAGCAAAGTTATATAACATCCAGTTGCAGTATGGTGAAAACAATACACCAGTTCGATATGCTTTTAAGTATAACAACAACGTTAAGTATCGTGGCTATCACGAGAAAAAGTTTTGGACTAAAGATCGTGGTGCACCTACAAATTTATTTGGACCTGAGTTTAACGCAGGATCTAGTAAACGTATCTACATAACTGAAGGTGAATTTGATGCAGCATCACTGTATCAGATACTAGGTAAGTCTTACCCAGTTAAGTCACTACCAAGTGCATCACTGTCAGATAAATTCATAAAAGAAAATCATGAATATCTATCTGCTTTTGAAATGGTTGTCTATGCAGGTGAGCTAGATGCAGCAGGTCAAGGTGCAGCAGAGAAACTTTATAGCATCATGCCTGAGAAGTTTTATTATGTGCCTATGTCTAAGTGGAAAGATGCTAACGAATTTTTAATGGAGGGTGATGGGGATGCACTTAAATGGTCTGCTCTAAAACCTCAAAGGTTTTCACCTGAGAACTTTTTTGTTGGTGATCTTGCAGTAGAGAAAGCAATCTTAACTGAGAACCCATACGAGTATGTACCAACTGGACATACAGGATTAGATGATAAACTAAGAGGTATGGTCAAGGGTGGTATAACATTCATCAAAGCTATGCGTGGTCAAGGTAAGACTGAACTCGCCAGGTATTTCGAGTGTGCTCTACTCAAGCAAGGTGTTAAGATTGGCATGTGTCATATGGAAGAGATGCACTCCACAACATTCAGAGCTATGGCTACTTACGAACTTGGTGCAAATGTTAGAACAAAGGAGGATGCAGAAGCATCTGGCTATACTGAGAGACAAGTGATTGAAGCAGGTCAAAAGATGGCTAGAGATGATCATACAATACCATTTGATATGAAGACCCATGATAATCCTTTGTCTATACTAGATCATGTTAGAACAGCAGCTACAGTTTATGGTGCAGAGTTTATATTTATAGATCATGTTCAACGTCTAGCCTACCTCTCGAACTCTGGTGTTGATGGGGCTACCAGTACCCTTACAACACTTGGCGCTCGAATGGCACAGCTTGCCAAGGAACTAAACATTGGTGTTATCTTTATCTCTCAGGTCAACGAGGATGGACGTACAAAGTATGCAGCATCACTGGAAGAAGAAGCTATCATCTGTATCAAGCTTGCTCGTGACGTTGAGTCAGAGGATGATGTTGTAAGGAACACAACAAACTTTATAGTAGACAAGAACAGACCCTTTGCAAACTTAGGTAGGGCAGGTTCAATATTCTATGATCCTGACACAACTGTTTTAGAGGAGGTTGTTTTTAGAGGATGAGGATTGTTATAAGTGACATAGAAACAAATGGATTACATGACAGTGACAAGATATGGATCTGTGGTGGTAAAGATCTAAGCACTGGTAAGATCTCAAGGTTTGATAACTGCCATGAAGATCCAATTGCTAGGCGTGAAGCTATCAAGTGGTACGAATCAGCAGACCTAATTGTTGGTCACAACTTTGTACAGTTTGATGCACCCATGCTAAACAAACTACTTAAGCCTGGACTTATAGATCCAAAGAAAATTATTGATACTGTTATCATTAGTAGGTTGGTTGACTACAACATATCCATACCAAAGGGTGCTCAGAAACCTCACAGTCTTAAGGCTTGGGGTATAAGATTAAATAAACATAAAGGAGATTTTAATGATTTTTCTAGATACAGTCTTGAGATGGTTGACTACTGGTATCAAGACATCGAGGTTACAGAATCTTTGTTCAGTCATTTCCATGATATTGTTTGGAGTTCTGATTGGCGTAAGTCTTTAAGGACAGAGCATGATATACAGATAGAGTTAGTCAGAACAAAATACTATGGATTTTATTTTGATAAAACAAAAGCAGAGTTTCTTCTAACATCAGTACAAACAAAGATGAATAAACTAGAGGAACAATTTCAGGTAGACTTTCCTCCTAAACTGACTGAGATAAATCGTATTAAGTATAGGCTTAAGAAAGATGGTACTGAGATGGCTACTGTAATAAAGGCAAAAGAAAAGTATGCTTTGACTACAGTAGAGGGTGATGATCTTGTTTGTTCTAATTGGATTGAGTTCAATCCTGGTTCATCGAAAGATAGAATAGATGTTCTTTGGGCAGCAGGGTGGAAGCCAATAGATAAAACAAAAACTGCTATTGAATTTTCTAGAACTAAAGTTGGTGATCCTTGGAAGAAATCAATTGTCTCTATGGATCAAGACTTTTACAACAAAAAGAAAGCTCACTTAGATAAGTATGGATACACAGTATCAGAAGAAAATCTTAGCACACTTCCTGAGACAGCACCTACAGGTGCAAAAGCTCTGGCTCAGTGGCTGACACTGGAAGGTAGGCGTTCCTCACTAGAAGAATGGTTAGGACAGTGTGGTAATGATTTACGTATTCATGGTCAAATAAATAACATTGGAGCATGGACTGGACGATGTGCTCACAAAGATCCTAACACTGCTAACATATCTTCTCCTTTTCATGGGGAACCTAAATCAGCAGTCGATGAAGTAAAGAAACAATTTGATGTGCACCTACGTTCTTGTTGGACAGTTCCATCTGGCTCTTGGCTAGTAGGTACAGACGCAGATGGGATTCAGTTACGAGTGTTAGCTGACTACCTCTGGAGACACTTTGATGCAGATCAATATGCACAAGCCATAATGAAGGGAAAGAAAGAAGACGAAACAGACATACACAATTTAAATAAGAAAGCTTTGGCAGTACCAAATGGTACTAGGGATATGGCAAAGACTTTTATATATGCTTGGCTCCTTGGGGCAGGAGTAGCAAAGACTTCTCAGATACTAAAAGTAAATATGAAGGAAGCCCAGGATGCACGTACTCGTTTTGAGATGAGCATTGATGGTCTTTACAATCTAAAAAATAATTATGTTAGACAAGTAGCTGAGAATGGTTGGTTCAAAGGATATGATGGGCGTAAGGTAAAAGTTCCTAGTCAACATAAAACATTGGCAGGTATCTTACAAAATGGTGAAGCATGTCTCATGAAGCACAGTCTATTGAAGTGGCATAGTAAAGCTAAACAGGAAGGGATTAATTTTAAGATGGTTGGATTTATCCATGACGAGTATCAAGTAGAAGTAATAGGAACAGAAGAGGAGGCTAGAAAGCTAGGGCAGATACAGGCTGACTGTATGTTAGAGACTGGGCAGGATTTAGGATTCAAGATTCCTACCCCAGGATCATACGACATAGGAAAAAATTGGTCTGACACCCATTGACAAACATTGGTTTAAACATTAGATACATAGTATTAACTTAAAGGAGGGCATTATGCCATCAACTAAAATTGACATCAAAGGCACAATCGAATGGGCAAAAGTATTTGAGTCCAACAGAGATCGTGCAGAGTGGAACGCTGATACTGATGGAGAATATAAAGTAACAGTCACCACTGATGAAGAGACTGTAAAGAAATTAAAAGATGCAGGATGCATGAAAAAAATTGAGGAGGTAACTGATGGGCATAAGCTTACTGTGTCACGTCCTCATAAGGGAGCACAAGAATGGATGGGTGGTGCTCCTATCGTAGCTGACGTTACTGGTAAAGCCTGGAGCTTAGAAGATAAAGGTCTTATTGGTAATGGTAGTGAGGGCATCGTAAAGGTTGAAGTGTACCCTACAAGAACAGGACGTATGGGTACTCGCTTCTTAGGACTTCAAGTCCTAGATCATGTGGTCTATCAAACTGAGGGTTCTGGTCAAACCCTTTCTTCTGCTGCTATGTTTGATGATCATTCTAAGAGTTCTGGTGGTAAATCTTCCTCCCAAGAACCACAGGACTCTATCCCCTTCTAGGTTTGTTCCTTTCCCTAGAAGAAATGCCCCCACCTTTTTGATAGGTTCTAGGTGGGGGCTACTTAATTTAAAGGATTACTATGACTAAAATAAATACACTTATAAAAGATATGGAAGATACTATCCTTGGTCTAAAAGGATGGGATCATATTGTTGGGTTGAGAATGGGTGACGCCATAGCCAAGACAGCATACAAAAGATTTAAAGAACCACAAAAACCTCGTAGTTATCTATCTTTTTCTAGTATTGGAAGCCCATGTAAAAGAAAACTTTGGTACAAAATAAATGAACCAAAGGTAGCTAAACCACTTGGAGCTTCTGACCTTCTTAAATTTTTTTATGGAGATATGTTAGAGGAACTAATACTATCAATAGCTAAAGTTTCTGGTCATCAGGTTACAGGTGAACAAGACAGAATGTATATTGGTAGCATGGCAGGACACAGGGATGCAGTGATTGATGGTATGACTATAGATGTTAAGTCTGCCTCTCCATACTCTTTCAAAAAATTTGATGAGGGTAACTTAAGAGATCAAGATCCTTTTGGTTACATCAGTCAATTAAGTTCTTATGTCTATGCTGCAAAAGATGATCCACTTGTTACTGATAAAACACATGGAGCATTCCTTGTTGTTGATAAGGTCAGTGGAAAACTTTGCCTGGATGTATATGACTTCTCTGAAGAGATAGAGAAAAAAGAAAAAGAAATAAATAAAGTTAAGAGAATGGTAAAGGGTGAGATACCTGATCGTGGTTTCGAACCTGTACCTCAATCAAAGACTAGTCCTAATAAAAAGTTACATCCTTCTTGTGGATTCTGTGAGTTCAATAAGAAATGTTGGCCTGAAGCTAGACGATTTGTTTATAAGACTGGAGATGTTCTACTGGTAGATGTTGTGTCACAACCAAATGTACCAGAAGATTTTACCTACAATGAACAGAAAGAAGTTTAGTGCAGCAGCAATAAAGGCAGGGTATCGCTCTGGTTTTGAGGATGAACTGGCTAGAGATCTTAAGAAAAAGAAAGTAAAGTTTACCTACGAAAAAGAAAAGATAAAATGGGTAGACTTAAAAGTAAGAACATACACACCAGATTTTGTTCTAAGTAATGGAATAATAATTGAAGCAAAAGGTAGATTTGTTTCTCATGATAGACGTAAGCACAAAGAAATATCAAAGCAAATTCCTGATTTAGATATTCGTTTTGTTTTTCAAAACAGCAGAGCTAAACTATACAAAGGTGCTAAGTCTTCCTATGGAGACTGGTGTAAGAAACATGGATTCAAGTATGCAGATAAGTCTATTCCTGATGAATGGATTAAAGAATAATCTTGACCCATAATAAAAAATAAATATAACTTGGAGTTTCCATTTGTTGTTTGAAGTAACCATACAATTAAAGTTAGATCCTGATGCTAACTTCATAGCGTCTGATAAAAATGGTGCAGCAGTGGGTCTTGAAGATGTATTAACAGATACTATATACGATTTAGATGATGTTGAAATAATAGAAATAGAAGTAAAGGAAAAATAATGTTAACACGACAAGACTTAGAAGACATGGGATACTTTGAAGCATTTGAAGGTATCAAAGAAATTAAGATAGAAGATTATGCAGAATGGGTTGAAAAGAAAATGGTAACATCAGGAGACATAAGGTTTCTTGAAAATACTATGGGTCTTATTGGAGAGACAGGAGAGTTCTTTGAGAAGTTAAAGAAGCACAAGAGAGACAATATACCTTTGGATAAGGAAGGTGTAACACTAGAAGCAGGAGATATGTTCTTTTACTTCATAGCAATACTAAACTTATTAGATATAAAACTTGATGAGGTTATAAAAAAGAATATGCAGAAGTTAGACAGCAGAGAGAAACGTGGTAAATTACAAGGATCAGGAGACTACAGATGAGTATACCAAACACAGAACAAGACTATGGGCCAACTCTACCAATCTCAGAAGAGATACATGCTATGAAGTATAGAGGCCAGGGAGAAACATTTAAAGATGCAATGACTAGAGTTGCTGAAGCACTTAAAGATAATGAGTCGCACTTCAATAGCTTTAGATCAATATTATACAACCAAAGATTCTTACCTGCAGGAAGGGTGCAGTCTGCAATGGGAGCACCAAGACGTGTGACACCCTACAACTGCTTTGTCTCTGTTACTATTGAGGATAGTATGGATGGTATCATGGAAGCTGCAAGACGTGCAGCAGAAACAATGAGACTAGGTGGTGGTATTGGCTACGACTTCTCTACTCTGCGCCCTCGTGGTGCACTGATACGTTCATTGGATAGTAGGTCTAGTGGTCCTCTCTCATTCATGGGAATCTTTGATGCTATCTGTGACACCATATCCTCTGCAGGACACAGACGTGGAGCACAGATGGGGGTACTACGTGTAGATCACCCTGACATTGAAGAGTTTATTACAGCAAAGAATAATAGTGATAAGCTTACTCAGTTTAATATTTCTGTTGGTGTGACTGATGAGTTCATGCAGGCAGTTAAGGAGGACAAAGACTTTGATCTTAAGTTTGAGGATAGAGTTTACAAAACTGTAAGTGCTACTGCACTATGGGATCAAATCTTACGCAGCACCTGGGATTGGGCAGAACCTGGTATTCTGTTTATTGATCGTATTAATAAGAAGAACAACCTGCATTACTGTGAAACAATTGCAGCTACAAATCCTTGTGGTGAACAACCACTTCCTCCTAATGGTGCATGTCTTCTAGGTTCTTTCAACCTAACTAAGTATGTTATTGATCATGATGGTAAGTATGTATTTAATATGAATCAACTACGTAGTGACATACCTCATGTTGTTAGAGCAATGGACAACGTAGTAGATAGAGCAACCTACCCTCTCAAGGAACAGGAGGAGGAAGCTAAGAGTAAAAGACGTATGGGGCTAGGGGTAACAGGGGTGGCGAACGCCATAGAAGCATTAGGTTTTGAGTATGGTAGTGAACGTTTCATACAAACTCTTGAAGAGATAATGGGAGTGATTAGGGATGTTGCATATACTACGTCTGTTGAGTTGGCTATTGAGAAAGAACCATTTCCTTTATTTAATGAAGAGTATCTTGAGTCTGGTTTTGCTCAGTCTCTACCTCCTCACATATTTGATCTCATTAGGGAGCGTGGTATTCGTAACAGTCATCTTCTTTCTGTTGCACCAACAGGAACTATCAGTCTCTCAGCAGACAACATCTCTTCAGGAATTGAGCCAGTCTTTTCCCATCACTACGACAGAACTATCCAAACCTTCGATGGTCCAAAGGTTGAACGAGTAGAAGACTATGGGTTCAGAGTGTTTGGTGTTAAAGGTAAGACAGCAGATGAATTGTCTGTGTTTGATCATGTTAAAGTATTAAATGCTGCATCTCGTTTTGTTGACTCAGCCTGTTCTAAAACCTGTAACACAGGTGAGGAAATAACATGGGAAGAGTTCAAGCAAGTATACATGGATGCTTATGATGGTGGAGCCTCTGGTTGCACAACATTCAGGGCAGCAGGAAAAAGATATGGTATTCTCAATGCTTCTAGTTCTGAGGAAGTAGTCCAGGGGGATGACATTGAAGAGACTCAAGACTTTGTAGATGAGGGTGGTGCTTGTTATTATGATCCTACTACAGGTCTTCGTAAATGTGAATGAGTATGCCTCATGTTCGCAGAAGGATTGCTCCCAGATATGGGAGTGTTCCTTCACCCTGTATAAAAGTATGCGAGATGGATGATAGAGGTTTCTGTAAAGGCTGTAAAAGAACTATTGACGAGGTGAGGAATTGGATGTTAATGTCTGATTATGAGCAGGAAATGCTTATAGCACAACTCAAATGGAGACAGTATGAAGATACCATATCGTAAAAGAAATCTTGCACAAGGCAAGGCAGGTGAAGAAGAATTTATAAAACTTAGAGGCAACAAGTTTGTTAGACGTGCTACACCAGATGAAGACATGAACGAACACTGGGATATTGAAGACAGTGAGTTTGGGAAAGTTGATATTAAATCTGGTAAACGTAGTTCTCATAAAGGAGATGTAGACTTTACAATTTGGTGGGAGTTAAAGACAGTTAAACGTCCTCCTAATTATAAATCCCAACCTGGTTGGGGTGTTCCAAATAGTGTAAGTAGATTGATTGCAGTAAGAGCAGAAGATTGTTTTTATTTAATTGATCCTTCTGATATTTATGAAGACTTACAGAGTCGATGTTCTTTTGATAACAAAGGTTATTTCTGTTTAGTTACTAGACCAAACAGAGGTGACTTAATTACAACCCTCCCCTTAGACTATGTACAAAAGTATGCAAAGCATAAGGTGGTGGTAGACAATAATGATTTGCAATAAGTGTGGTTTTGAATTGGATGATGATAATCAGTGTGGTGAATGTTCAGACATTGACCCAGTAAATAAACCTGTTCACTATAATCAAGCAGGTATAGAATGTATTGATGCTATTGAGGCCATGACTGAGAATATGTCAGGTTACTTAGCTCCACATGCTGCTAATGTTTTGAAGTACATGTGGAGATGTGAGTACAAAAATGGTCTAGAGGATATTGATAAAGCAATCTGGTATCTGACTCGAATGAGAAAGAGATGGGTTGAGAAACACAAATGAGCAAAGACAATAAAAAAACCCTTGAGCAAGAAGCCCAAGAGTTTACAAAGTCAGAGATTCCTACTGGTGAAATACCAAGTAGGGATTACTTTGCAGGTGCTGCACTGTCAGGTTTGTTAGCATCTGGAAAGTATATGCGATCAGACGAGATCGTTAACCAAGCATTCTGCTATTCATGTTTAATGCTTGATAAGAAAAAGACTAAAGATAAATCGTCTTGAACTAAACCCCCAGTTAATCCCTGGGGGTTTTTTAATCATCTATTGGTACAGGAACTCTTGAAGAAGAAGTGTTTGGTGGGGGAACTTCTGTTTCCTTGTCCTTGTAATTTTCCCTTACAAATCTAATCAATCTCATTCTGTTATCCATTTCCTCTTCAATGTCTGAAGAGTCTTGTAAAAATTCAAGAGCAGTGTTGTATCTCTCTGGTTCGTTTTGAGTCATCAATATAACTGCATCATCAAATGTAGAGATACCAGATGCCTCAAACTCAGCTTGCTCTAACAGGTACATGTTTCTAACAAAACCTGCTGCTCTTGTTCTACCTGGACCTCTCTCATACATGTTGTTAAAAGCTTCTGTCATTTTTTCTTCTGTGTATTGAACAATAGGGTTTACAAAAAACTCTACCAAAGCTCTTTTCTTTGCTTGGTTGTCAGTTAGCTCATCGTAAGTTTGTCCTGCAAACTCTGGATTTTCTAGAGGTAACTTAGTTGTAGACCTCCACTCATCAAACCTTTCAGCCAACGTTGGATATTCTTTACCATAACCTACTGCTAAAAACTTAGACACTGCATAGTCTACTGCAGGGTTTTCAATTTTACTTTTTCCATAAAGAGTATACTCAGGTATTCCTAGTCTATTTAATTCTTTTTGGATTCCTGTTGAAGGAGGTTCTTGTGTAAACCCAAATTGTTTTGTTATAGGATTCCATCCTCCAACTGGAGTTGGACT
>Ga0181369_1000146_pt1 | contig 19949 bp, 17 predicted proteins | sample LowvirmetaG_8_FD_130088 | JGI IMG/M metagenome (GOLD analysis project Ga0181369, IMG submission 130088) | Marine viral communities from the Subarctic Pacific Ocean - Lowphox_04 viral metaG | ecosystem: Environmental > Aquatic > Marine > Oceanic | place: Subarctic Pacific Ocean | collected... | reverse complement strand
GATTCTTTTTTTCTATGTAAAAGAATAGTATTGTCTAATATTTTACTAGACATATTAAATGAATCAACATTATATGTACAAACATATTCATTTGTGGATTCTACAAATAATACAAAGATCTTATTAAATAAAATCTGATATTGATCCTTGATAGTATCTACAGTTGATTCTAAGCTTTCCCTAGTGGTAAATGTGCAAAATAGTTTATTTGCCAAATCGTCAAAATTAATTTCGTAATCCATAATAAATATTATATATATTTTAAAGAATTGTAATTATTACCATATGCAACTTTTACAACGTATTTGTTATTTTCTAATAATTTTTTCACCTCTTTTAAAACCTCTTTACCATCCGTTGAAGAATAATCAATTAAGAATGAATCATAAGTGTACAATATAACTTTACTTTGTTTATTCTCCAAATAATCTATGACTTTTTTTACAGAAATAACATTATTATGTGTTTCTGCTGATTGGATTATATAATTTAAGATTTTATTAGGTGTGGGGTTTTGTATTTGTTCTTTACTTAATATTTTACCTCCTACTAATTCTAATTTCTCCGTAGCATTAAATAATTCCCATAATTTTTCAACATATTCATTCATTGCTTTAAAGAAAGGTAATTCTCTATATTCTTTAAATACACCTCCATATAATTGTTTAAATGTTAATTCTTTAGATTTAGCGTATTCTTCATCAGTTAATTCAGTTTTATTAAAATACATTTTACCTAATTGATTGTGTACAGATTCTCTATCTAATGAAAACCCTATTAAATTAGCTAATATTCTAACATGATAGGCATCGTAATCAAATTCAAAAAACATATCATTTTTAGGAATAAATGCAGTTCTTGAACCATCATTTTTATTTAAAGCAGCAAAGTTAACGCCGTTAAAAGAATTAGTTGGACGAGTAGTAAGGTTATAGAGGTTATATTTAGTATACACTGTTTCTCCGTGAATAAACCATTCTTTTTCATGATATTTAAAATGTTTATTAAAATAATCACGATGAATTCCTAATCCCTGTTCTTCTATTGATTTAAATACTTCCGGGAAAGTATTATTGTAAAAATCATTTATTTCTGTGGGGATTTTTTCTTTAATCTCTTCAAAACTTTTTTCCTCTTGTTCATAAATTTTTGAGATTGGTACCAAGGAAGTACAGAATGGTAAATGTCCATGCCTATCATAAGTACGGGACCAAATAAGAGTATAATCCAAGTTGTTATTGTCATAGGGTATATCTATTAATTTAGGTGAATCAAAATAATATAAACATTCTTTTTTGTTTATAGTATAAATTTTTTCAAAGTTACTTTCTATCCATTCTACTACTTCATTAAAGGATAATTTAAATGCTTCTGAATGATTAATCGGAAATATATATCCCTTATTATTAAATGTTTTAAAATAAATTAAACAAGGGGAAGTTAAACTAGAATGATATTCATCATTCATAGGAATAACTCTTATATAGCATTCTTTATCCGATAAATAAAGTCTATTTAGTTGTTCTTTTGTTTCAACAATATAATACATAACCTTTTATTCATAACTAATACTCGTTTCTTCTTTCCCGTTGAGGCCTAACGTTTGGGGCAAAACCTCTAGTAGGGATTCTATCTTCTCTCTCTTCTCTCTCCAAGATACGTTCATTTTCTAGTTCATCCAACCTTCTTCCTATAGGTAGTAATCTATCATGTTTTTCTAATGTGTGTTCCGCTCCAACCATAGCACCAAATTCTGGATGTAGATGATAATATCCTCTGTATGGTAACCTGGTTCTTTGATTAATAAATTCATTACCACCAGTATATAATCCTGTTTTTTGAGAGTTTTTAGCAAATTGGATTAGATTACTAAGATAATCTTTTAGACCTTTAAAAAGACGATTCCAATTATTAATTGTATTTTTATTAATTCTTCTAATATCATCTATATCCCCACTTATTTTCCAATTTATTTCTATCACTCTCCAAAGAGTATAATTATATTCACCATCTTTATTTCTTAAACTATCATAAGTTTCTTTATTAATTTCCCTTATTAATGCTAACTTTTCGTTAGCTCTTTTAGTAAAATATCTTCTAATACTACCTCTTTGATAATCACTAGAATTAGGGGATGGTCGAAATGACATAGGATCCTTACCATATTTTAATAAATTATTTTCTCCACCCTTAGCTTGATTATAAGCTTTACTAGTTGCACTATTAGTTAATTTAGAACCCTCTTGTTGATTGTATGGGTCGGATTTTTCTTCTTTTTCAATTAAAAAAGTATTCTTTATTAATTTTCTTATATTAGTATCAGTAGAATTAGCACCAGTAAAATAATTACCTCTATAATCTTGAAAATATTTACCCTGATAAGGTTCCCCATTACTAGCTAGTAAAAATTCATTACCAGCAGTATATAAATCAGTATTAAGTAGTCTTTTAGGAAAATAACTCATCTACATCTAGTATTTAAATAATTAATTTCTGATTGTCTTCTTGATGGAACCTGATTTGGACCTAAATTTGCTCTTCTTTTTAATTCATTTATTAATCCTTGTTTACTTCCATCCCTATATGCAATTACTATACTATTCCAAAGTGTTCCATAATTATATGTTATATCTATAAATACTGATTTTACACAATCTGGTAGCCCAGCATAAAATACTCCATTATTTTTACAGGCTTGTATTACTTTAGGTCTAAATTCTTGTGTAATTCTTCTATTTAAATCAGCGGAAGCCATTGAGGTTGTAATAGTATCTCCTTTTTGTACTCTTCTAACTGTTCCATCAGGTGAGGTTATAGTATCACTACCAAATCCTATTCTATAAGTAAATCCAGATTTAACAGTATAATCTTTATCTTTATAGGCAGTTAATAAGGGTCTACCACCTGGTACTTCATTACTTGAGATTAATTCTGTAGCACCAATTACATCATTACCTGTAGAACTAAATGTTGGTGCACCTCTAGTAGAACTATCATCTAAAGGAATTACTCCCTGGTTATTATTTTGGGATCCATCACCAGGAGGATTAATATTATTATTTTCTTGTTCATCCCCAGATGTAGGTGAAGCTTTTCCCTCAGCTTTAGGGCTTGATGTACTAAATCCATCCGCTTGGATTGGATATGCTGCATTTATAAGGTCTTTTGCCCCTTCTGTAGGAATATTAAGCACTTTTGGATTTAATTCATCCTCAGAGATAACTGGATTATCTTCTGGGGCACTATTTTCCCCAACTAATATGGTTTGTCCAGTTAATTCTGTCATCCATTTATTATTTTCAAACATATGATTAATAGAATAAACTATAAATGCAATTTTTCCTCTATATCTAATAGGTAATCTATTGTCAGGAATCTTAAAAGCATTATAGGGTCTTATACCGGCTATCCCATCTATTTTTAATGTTGGGGATAAGGGCATAAGTATAGTAGCATTTAAGTTTTTATCCACGTTTTTACTTATTTGTTGTCTATCTCTATAGGGTTTAGTAAGATTAAAAGCGGTATCTGTCGTTTCCGAATGAAACTTACCTGCATAAATACTCATTATATGATCAAATAATTTTTGATATTTACCATTATAAGTTATATCATTAGTTTTATCATTTGTTGTATCTTCAACAGAAGGAACTGTTTTTCCTATAAATCTATCTACTACTCCTCCATTTAATTTATTGTATGATAATACATCATCAGGAAAGTTTTTTAATCCATCACTATCTATTGCTTGAGCAGCCACTATTACTTGTTTGGCTAGATTGGGAGTGATTTGAGAAGAATAGCTATACTCGTATGCTACTGAATTTTTTCCAAATGTAGGTATTTCTAAAAGTTTATCTTGTGTAATTTTTTCAATTTTATTTTCGTCTACTACTCTTAACACATGGTTTTTTTCATCTACACTTATTCTTAAATTATTTACACCTCCCAAACCTATACTTACCTTATTTAAAACATTATCTAAAAATTCAATTAAATTTATTTTTCGGTCATCTTTTTGAACTGATAGATCCTTAGCAACTCTTAAAACCATATCTAAATTTACTAAAATATTAAATAATTTAATATTACCGTTATCATCTAAGTAATCTATATTTTCTAAAAGAGGATTAACTATATTTATTTCCTTGTTAGTGAGTACATTTTTTTCTTTATTAGAGAGTGCCGTAAATGCTAAACCAGCACTAGCTGCAACGGCTCCTAGCCCCATACTAGATGCAGCTGCCGCGGCTACTGCCACAACTGACTTTTTTATAGAATTTTGAATTTTTTCTTTATTTACATTTAATGAACCAAAAAATTTAATAAAATCTAATTTATCAGATAAAAGGGGAATCAAACATATAAAAGGATCAATAGTAGCTATTACAGTACCCCTTTTTATAACAGTATTATCTGGGTGAAAGTCTATTTTTAAAGGTATTCCTTTTGAATTTCCTTTTGTATAAGCATCTGCACTAAAAATTTGTGCTAAATAAAATAAATGACCTAGAGTTATATAACTTAGTTTTGCAGGTGACTTAAATTCAGTCCATGGATAAAAAAATCTAATAGAATATCCATCAAAAAAATGAGTTATTTCCTCTAATGGTTTTAACCCTTCATCTTCGGGCGTAGCTAACCCATTTACTATTTGTGTTGCATTTCCATATTTTATATTAGGATCAGTAACGACATAATCATTAGGGCTAAAACTAATAGGATCTATAGTTGTCATACCAGATATTGAACTTAAAGTTTGCCACCATTGTTCTCTTTCTCCACCATTTAAACCTATAGGTCCTACTACTATATCTTTATTTACAGAATCTAGATCCGCATAAGAAAGTCTTTGATTTGGTACTATACTAGAGCCTTTTTTATTTTTATTAGTTGTAGAATCTAATAACAGTGTACTCATTTTAAACAAAGCATGTTCAAAATCTGATTTAAATCCTTCTGCGGGAGCAGATACAGCCTCTTCAGAACCTAAAAATTTACCAGTATTATTATTAAGAATTAGGGATTCAGCTAAATGACCAGGACCTAAAATTGTAGATGAGCAGGAATATGTACCATCTGGGTTTGCTGTGTAATTAAAATTGGTTACATATCCTATTATTGCTCCGTAGTTACCTTTAGAATCTTCTTCCTTTTTTGTAATTTTTTTAAATAATTGATCTATACCTTTAGGGCTTTGTTCAATATCAAAAAAATTAATAGTATCTACTTTATTAATTAAATTACTACTATTGTCATAATAAGGCAAATGTCCATATTCAATAAACACTTGAATTCCTAAACTCATATAAAGTTGGGATAGAGTATTTAATTGATCTAAATTATAGCAAGTAAATTGAACTTCTGCTTCTTGAAGTGTTTGCCATTTTCCTTTTGTACCTATACTTAAACCTGTAATACCAGGCATAGGTCTTAAACCTAAATCATCATCATTACCTTTAGTATATCTTTCAATAAAATCTTTTTTTAAAGCAATAGTGTTGTCATTATTTTTAGATACAACACCACCCTGTAAAATATTATTTCTAGCTAATTCATCACTATCTTCAACAACCGCTGCTGAAGTCATCCTATACCAACCTGTTCTATTATTAAGATATGATAATTCTTCACCAGATCTAGTTTCAGAAGAAATTATACCCCTTCTAACTTCTATTTGGTCTTTTACGAATTTAGGAAAGGAAGTTCCTATTACATTATTATATTCTGGCATATTTAATATCCTCCTCCACCACCACCTGTTACAGTACCACCACTACTTGTAGTTGTTCCTCCACCATTTGTAGTAGCACCATTAGTATTAGTTGGAGATTCGTTATTAGTTATAAAATCACTGTTTTCTTCGTTAAATTTACTAATGGCATTAGTAGCATTACCAGGTATTCTAAGTTGAAAACCTCTTGGTGGGAAAAATGAATCCCCAGGTAAATCATTAGCCATTGCTATAACCCACCATAAAGTTGGATCACCATAAAAATCATTAGCAATTAAATCCATTCTATCTTCTTCTCTAGTTATAATATAATAATCATTATTACTAGGTTCAAGTGTAGGGTAAATAGAAGGTAAATAACCTACTTTACCGCTTGATGTTTTTTGAGATTTTATATTTTGATATCTTTTCATTATGAGCCTCTATTTCTTCTTCTTTCTTCCCTTCTATTTTCTCTTGCTTCTCTTCTTTCCTCCCTTATTGTTTGTCTTACAGCACTTCTTTTTATATCAACTCCTTGATTTTTTAAATCTTTATAAGTTTGTCTAAGGAATTTTTTATATCCTGGATCTCCAAATTTAGGTTCTCGTGGACTTATTTGTGGTACATCTGCTGTAGGGACAGAAGATGGTAATCTTACATATCCTTGAGTACTTGTGGGGTTGGAATTTCGAGAAATTGTGGTATCTACTGCACCTCCCAATTGTGGTCTAAAATAATGATAATCTCTATCATCTAAAAATATTTGAGATTGAATTAACTCTCTATTATCTATAGTATAACCAGATCTAGGTAAATCTTTTAAAATAGGTGTCCATGATACTGCAATGTCTAGGATATGGGGTGTTTGTAGCATTGTTCTATCATTTAAAGCTACTTCCCAAGGATAATCATCATTAACTGTAACGTTTAAACTTTGTAATATTCCAGGAGTTCTATTAAATAAATCTCCTACTGTTAATCTTGTTAAATTACCTCTCATAAATCCAGTATCATTATCATAATCAGGGTAAACGGTAGATAATAAATAATTTACTTTTCTATATAATACTGCCATTTCGGATTTAGTTTGAGCAGCTACTTTAAAATTAAAACTAACATCTCTATCAAATCCTTGATATGTGTAAAAATTTTCTCCTCTACCGGCATATCTTGTAGCATTCCATTCTGGTGTGAAATTATCAGAATATCCAGTTAATAGCGCTCTAAAGTGAGTATTAATGTTTCGATTAGGATTTGTATTATCTATTGTGTGAAATGCAAATTTAATTAAATCACTTTTATCTTCATTAAATTTTATTTGATCATTATCATCTATATAATTATCAACTAGATTTAATTTATCTTGGGCTATAACATTTACTCTATCTAACTCATCCCTATTATTTATTCTAGCACCCGGGCTACCAATATTAATTCTAGTAACCATACTATCATTTTTATAGTCACTACTTAAAATTGATTCATTAATAACACCATTTCTAAAATCTGTAAAATTAACAGTATCTGTTAATTCTCCATTATTAGCTCCTTTTAATAATGCATCATAACCCATTGTATAAGAAAAGTTTTGTCTTTCGTTAAATCCTCTTATAGAAGCTGGTATTTCAACTGCTCTTATATAATCGGAAGAGTTTTGTTGATCTAAATTAGGTAAATTAATTCCTTGTATATTATTATTTAGCCCAGGAATTTTAAACTTATCGGATATAATAAACCTATTATAATCTAAAGTGTTTTTACCTAAATCAGTACCTTGTACTGTTTGTCCTTTAATGTTTACAGAAGTAGAACCTACAAAAAATGGTGCCTCACCAGTATTAATTGGGGAACCTAAAAAATCTGTTGATTTTCTTATATCAGTAAATCCAACACCATATAAAGAATCAGGACCTCCGGGTGTGACAGATAAGGTTCTTGTATCCTGTTTAGGGGTTAGACCTAATCTTACAATAGTTTCATTACCTTCATTAAACCCAGGTTCTGGGCCTCCCGGTCTTACTTTTAAATTATATAAAGAAACTAATCTATTTTCTAATTTATCCTTGTGGGGAACTATATAACTATATGTTCTAAAAGGATTTGCTAAATCATCTATGTTTCCACCTGCATTAGGTATATGGAACCCAGTTCCAGTACTGGCAATTTGTTCCATTAAATTAGTACTACCTAAACCAAATCTACCTTCTCTGATAGGATACAGTCTAGTATTTTCTGTTCCTCCCGTTAATGCAGTTTCAAGTATTGGGTTTGATCTAAGTAAGAATTTTTGTTTATCAGTAAATGCTCTACCTTGGGGATAATATAATAAAAACCTATCAATTCTAGCAAAATCTTCTCTAGAGGCAAGTTCTTCGTAGGATCCTCCCCTTATAGGAAAATCTAAACTTAAAGCTTGGGTGGATATGTCAAAATATTCACCTGCAGGTCTATCTTCTGCTCCTGGTATTGGAAATCTTTTTATAAATGGTTGACCTGAATTACCAGGGCCACCTTCCATACCAGATATATCTTTACCAAATTGGTTTTTAGTAAATTGAGTACCTACTACTCCACTTTTTTCATTAAAGATTTTCTTATACCTAGTTTCTAAATCTATTCTAGGTGCTATTGCCATTACTAATTATTTTATCTAAAATTAGGAGATGTATCAGCAGAAGTTTCTAAAGAATTAATAATTCCGGATGCGTCTCTTAAAGCTGATAAATTTTGTATATCACCACTATGTGCCGTATAAGCATATCCATCATTAGGTGTATAAGGGTGTTTAAAACCACCTGGTCCTGGATCAACTATTACTTTACCTTGGTTTAATGATAAATCAGAAGGTCTTTCCCCTACTGAAAAATATCTATCACTGTATAAGTCAACTGTAGGTGTTCCGTCAGTAGAATATCCTGGTAATTCAGGAGTTTCATAGTGTAATTGTGAATTTTTTAATGATGCCTGATCATTTCTTTCATAGGGACGGTAACCATCAGTAGGTGCTCCTGGCACTTTACCTTGTTTAAAGCGAATTTGTCTTCCTCCAAGAGGTGGATTGTTGTTATAAATTTCTAATAAGCTCATAATATGTTATTTGGTTATAAATATTTTAAATTGAATACTGTCGTTGATTAATTACATTAGGTACTTGTAATCTAGATGATACCCTACCTCCATCTAAATTAATATTTGCTTGTGATGCTCCATCTCTTACTGCTGATGCTATAGCTTTGATATCACCCCTAGATAATCCCCTATTTCTTTCAAATCTATCTAAAGGTATAACTGCCTCAGGGCCTGCTTCACCTATTAATGCGCGAGTAGGTCCAGTTACTATACCTCCCTGAGCTAATTCAACATCAGTAGATCTTTTTACTAAACCAGCTATAGCTAATGTACCACCCGTTAATATAGCGGCTGCTGCTAAAGGGTTTGTAAATAAAGCTGTAATCCCGGTGGCTATAGCAGTTGCTATTGCTTTTGCATTTATGATACCCATAGTAATAGCAACTCCTGCTAATAATGGTGATAAAAGCTTAAACCCATCAACCATAAGATTAGTAAATTTAAGAGCTCCAGCAAATCCTCTTACAAGAGGTTCTATTAGTATGGCGAATTGTTGAGTTATAGTTTGGAATGATTTTGCTATACTTTCTCTTGAAGTTATAGCTATTTTTTCATCTAATTGTCTTCTTTTTCTTTGTTTGTCAGTTAAATCTCCTAATTCTTTTTGTAATAATATTGATTGAGATAATTCTTCTACACCAAGACCTAATGCATCAGCAATAGCTTGTTGTTGAACAACATTCATTTCACCAAAATTATTAAATAATTCTTGGTTTTTTGCTAATTCAGCAGTTACACCTGCAAGATCTCCTTGTAATGCAAATAATCTAGCTCTACCTAACTCTAATTGTTGACCTGTAAGTAATTCCGCTTCAAATTCCGCTGCTATTGAGGATTCTATATCTAAAATATTTTTAGATAAAGATTCAATATTTGCTAAATTTAATCCTAATAACCTAGCATCATTAGCCGTTTTAGCCATTGCTACGGCATTAGACTGAAATAAAACTTTAGTTTGAGCTGAACTTTTTACTATATCTTGAAATACTGCTCTTGTAGAAATAGAAGGATCTAATACATCATTAGCAGCATTAGCTACATCCATTAAATCAGCATTAAGATTTTGAGAAAGAAGTAATAAAGTATTTGCTTCTTCCGCTGATAATCCCAATCCCTGAACTAAATCCGTGGCGGCTGCTATATTTTCCCCACTTATTGTTTCTTGAATATTAAAACCAAATTGTTCTGCTGCTGAAGTGGCTTGCTCTATTACTTCGGCTAAAGTTGAGGCTTCTAATCTAGCATTTCTTATATTCTTTACACCCTCACCAGTGATTCTTTGGAACTTTACTTGTTCTTGGTTCAACTTACCAACTGAAGCAGTTATTCCAACAATTAATCCTTGTATTAAGTTCGTTCTAGTTAAAGTTTGAGTTAAACCTTTATTAATTTGGAAACCTATATCTCTTTCTTTTACCTTACTTGCTAAGGTTTTTTTCATTGTACCTAATTCCTCTGTAGTTATATCAGATCCTGGTTTTTGTGCTTGAGAAATTTGACTTTCTAATTGAATTATTTCTTGACTTGTTTGATTAATATTATCATTAATCTTAGCAAAAGGATTATCTATACCTAGATTAGTAAGTGTTTTTCCAGCTCCAGCTAATAAAGTAGCAAATAAATTAGTTTTTGAATTTAGAGTATTAAAATTTTTCTCTATTGCTGTAATACTCTCCTCTTCCGCATTTAATGTTTTTAGTTTTTCTTGTGCAGCTTCCTTTAATTCATTTGATAGCCCAACCTCCTCTTTAATAGCCTTATTTAAAGTTGTTCGAATTTTGGATCTTTCCTTTATAATTTTTAATCTAGCATTATCAAAATCTCTTTGTTTAGCTAGTCCGGCCTCTAATTTTTGTTCTATACTTAGTAAAGCCCCACTGCTATCAGCTATAGCTTTAACATTCCTTTTAAATCTTTCTAAAAATTGTTTGGAACTATCATCAGAGGATTCAATTGCTTTTTTTATTTTATTTAAAATAGCATCTGCAATACTTTCGGATACTCTATCAAATTCTTCTCCTAAAGATTCAATTTTATCTTTAAAAAGATCTAATTGATTGGGATCATTATTTGGTTTTTTTCTAGCCATATTATAATTGTGTATATAAATATAAAAAATGCCTACTTTTTAGTAGGCATTGAGGTATTATAAGACTTAGATGTATTAATTCCAGGCCTTAAAATATCTTTAGAAGATTTATTTTGTAGTTTATTTTGAGATTTATCTATAGCTTCTTTTTCTTTAGTATAATGGTCTTGTAATTTTTTAAAAGTAAAATTTCTTAACCATATAGGCATATTGTAAACTGTATGCCAATCATAACCACCATTACCATGAAACACTATATCATGAATTTGAGAAAATATAGATTGCCTATATTCCTGCGTCAGGCCAAAAAAAGTTAAGATTTATGGGAATAGTGACCTCCTCTCCTTCGTTCCCTACGTGTTTTAATTCTACATCAGGTGATACTCTAGCAATATCATCTCTAAGTGCTCTTGCATCTTTAGCAAGTAAATAATTATCTACAAATTCCCTAATATCTTTTTTCTCAGTATTACCATCTATAGAAGTTATTATATATTTAAATCTAGTAGATGAAAGTGGATTACTATCAGGATTGATTTTTTTTAATCCTTCTATTTCTGTATTAATATTTTTTTCATCTTTATGGGTAAGTAATTTATACTTAATAAGATTTTTTGAAGTAGGTAATGTAAATTCAAATTCATTTAATCCTTCTTCTTTTATATTTTTAGGATCTAAATATTTATCTTTTAAAGTAGTTAAATCTACCTCATATTCTACTGTTAAACCTGTTGATGGGTTTATAGCTTTAAATTTATAATCTTTACCATAACCTAATACTCTTGATGCAACCATTAGAGCATTTTTATCTCCTATTAATAATTCATTATAATTAATTTTAGATACTATTAATGATTCTATTAATTTATCAAATACTATACCTTGAGAAATATAATTTTGATTAGTTAATATATCTTCTTCTTTAGCCGTCATATATTTCATCTCTATTTTACCAGATGATAATGGGCTATCTTTAGGATATAATAATCCTTTAGAAGGTAATTCAACTATTTCTGTTGGGAATTTAAATTTTTGTTTTGTAACTTTCTCTTCCATGTTTTAATAACTTATTATTTGTGGATATAAATATATAAGAAAAAAAAAGGTGTTCCGAAGAACACCTTAAGGTATGGAGAGTTGGGTAATTAAAAGTTTAGGATACAATAATCCATAGCTATTGTGATATCTAGGCTAATTGCTGCTTCAGCACTCCAATCGTATTCTCCAAATGTTGCTGTTTTACAATATGCACCTTTTATAACCCATTGAGATACTACATCTCCTACAGGTCCTAAGATATCTAGCTGAATATCTTTTTTATAGAAATCTGAATAACCGTCTCTACCTGTTACACTTTCGTGTGCTAATCTTGCCCATTCCATTACAGCTTGAGCACCAGATGGAGTTACTGGGTCATATAATGATAAAGTCATGTCATTCCATCTTACTTTACCTTTTACTTTTCTATATACGTTTATGTGATCTAAAATTACTTCACCAGCATCAAATCCCGGAGCAGAAGCAGTTTTTACTAGATATGATGGAATACCATCAATAAACATAATAAATCTATTTTGCACCTTTGGTTCAAAGGCGGTGAACATTATTTCGTTAGGATCTTTTACTGCCATTTTTATTGTTTATTATAAATATTGTCTTTTTAAATTTCTACCCCAGTTGGTGTAACATTAAAGTCTAGAATTATAAATTCAGCCGTTCTTGTTGGTTGAACAAATATTTGTCCTACTAATTGATTTCTATCTATTACATCTGGTGTATTATTAGTATCATCCATTACAACTCTAAAAGCAAATATACCTTGTCTTTGTTGTACTGATTCTAAGTATGGGTTAACTTGGTTTAGGAATCTACCTCTTGTAGCCGCTGTATTTTGTTCAAATAACAATCCTTCACCGATTTGACCAATTACTCTTTTAATTTCAATTAATAATCTTCTAACATTTACTCTATCTAAAGCGGTTGCTTTTGTTTGTAATGTTTTCTGACCAAATATTGTTGGACCTTGTCCTGGGAATGAAGCAATTGGGTTAACTTTTCCTAGATATAATTTATCTCTATCTGCTGGTGTTAGTTTTCTTTCTGCTTGAATTGCACCTACTACACCACCTCTATTAAATCCTGCTGGAGCAAACCATTCAGCACCTAATCTATCATTAGTAGTATAAACAGCTGGTATTAATGTTGAAGCAGGTACCTGTACTAATTTATTAGTTTCAGGTGATAATGCTTGAACCCATGGCCAGTATGTAGCTGCAAAACTAGAATCTACTGTTGCCGCGGATGTAATTGCCTGATTAATAGTAGAACCATAATTTCTTGGATCTATTACTGCAATTGCATCTCCTCTTTCTGTAACAGTTGTTATAGCTGTAGTAGTTGCCACAGCACCATTTTGCATATTAACACCTGGGAGTGTTAAGATTTCAAAGTCATATTCATCTTTATTTTCTAATAAGTTTAGTGAAGCTGTATAATCAGCTGCAACTAATCCTTGAATTGAATCCGATGCTATTTCATCATTCATTTTTAATTTAACATTACCCGTTCCTTTTCCAAATGTATGACCCGCTGCACCTCCAAAAGCTCCTTCTTCTGCTGGGTTTCTAAATGATCCACTTCCTAATTGTGGTAATGATGAAGTATATTCTGATTTAAAGTTACCTTCATTATCTAAATAGTTAATAGTAGGGTTAGTTACTGATTTAACTCTTACAAATCTACTATTATTAGTATATGAACCTGTAATTTGTATGAATCTATTACCATCACTGTCTGTATCAAAGTTTCTTGTTTGATTACCAATAACAGATTCAACATAATTCGTTGAATTTGGATCTAATGATAAATTAGTCCAAGTTTCTAAAATAATTTTATTAGCTGTTGTATCGTCTCCCCTTCTAACTAATAAATTAAATGTACCACTTCCTGAATCTACATTAGCAATTTCAAATCTTAAGTTATCTGCAGATCCAGATACTAAAGAACCACTAGTAGAAACAGCACCTCTGTTATTCATCAATTCTCCTTTTGAAATTGATTCTAATACAAATGATCCCGTACTATGATCACCTGAAGCATAACCAGAACCAGTACCAAGACCACAAATTGATGCGGTTGCAGGTAAAAATGTACCTGATACTATTCTAGTAACAAGCATTGTTTCACCTCCTGCTTGGAAGTAATTAAAGGCAGAAATTGAAGTTAAGTATTCATAAGTAATACTTGCACTTTCAAATGAACCACCAAATTTATTTTTGTAGTCACTATATGAAGTTACTAAAGTTGGAATATTTACAGGACCTTTTGTAGTTGGACCTAATATAGCAGCAGCAGCAACAACTGGACCTTGTGTGATCTGTGTTTGATCGTTTTCACGTGTTAGTACGCCAGGGGATAATAAAGTTTCAGCCATTTTGTTCAGTTATTTTATCAGTGATAAATATATAAGAAATTTATAAAAACATTAGTTGCTAGGAATTACCTCACCTGTTTTTAAATCAATTTGGGAATTACCATATTTTTCTTTTAAATTATCACCCAATTCTTTTTCTTTGTTAATTAATTGTTCATATTCGAGACCTAAAATCTCCTCCTCTTTTTTAATATTTAATTTTTTTAACTCTAATTGTCCTAACCTAATAGTAATATCCTGGATATTATCTTGGAAGTTTTTTATTAGATCAAGTTCTTCTTGAGTTGCTTTATTTTCTTGTATTGCCATAACTTTAATTTTTATTTTCTAATTTTTCTATTCTCTCGTTTAAATCTTGTATGGTTTTTAATAGTAAAGCAGTCAATTTAGTATAACTAATACCTAATGCATTTCCATCTTGACCATTAGTAACTAATTCAGGGTATATTTCTTGTACTTCCTCTGCTATTAATCCAAAATCTTTTTTATTATTATCTCTCCATCTAAAATGTACAGGTCTTAATTGGTAAACAGCATTAGCCTGATTATCTATATTTTTAACAGATTTTTTATATCTTAATGCTGATGTTTCTGTTAATGATGTTACAAATGCTGAACCTGTCACTAGTAATGATCCTGAGATATCAGCAGATCCTGTATGAGGAAACCCACTTACACCTGTTAAACCTGAAGCATTACCTATAAAAGATCCACTTACTGTACCACTAACAAATAAACTACCTGTTAAAGCTGTACTACCACTAACTCTTACTGCTAAAGCTGAACTTCCAGTTACTAATAAAGATCCTGAAACTTTATGAGATCCTGAAACGCTTAATGTGCTACCATCAAATAATAAATTTGCTTCAGCATTACCATTTTCCGAATCTACAGATGTAATTACTCTATTATTAGATGAATTAGCTACTGCGTAACTAGATATACCTGTTAAACTTGATCCATCACCTTGATAAGAACCACTAAATGATCCTGAACCTGCTCTGGCTAATGTAGAGATATCAGCAAATGAAGCTGTTGCGGCAGCACTTAAGGTTGTAGCTCTTGCAGCTACAGAAGCTGAAGTAGCAGTTACTGTTGGTGCTAATGCGTTTGCTCTTAGTGCTACTGATGCTGTTTGAGCAGTTGTAGCTATTGAAGCTGAAGTAGCAAATGAAGATGAAATGGGAGAGGTATCTAATATATAAATAGGACCACCCATAGCAGCATGTGAAGTACATTGATAATATAATACTTCGGGAGCTTCCATAGATACATTGAAAATTAATGTTTCATTGTTACCTGCATCATTATTTGTTATACCATTATTATATTGAGTACCAGCTGAACCATTTGGAGTTACCTGAATTCGGAATGGGTGTCCACCAGATTTATTTGTAAATTTATATTGTTGACCTCTGACTAAATAAATATCTGGATCAGCTGTTGAAGCTGTAAAACCAGGTCCTGTAAAAGTATAATCACTTGATCCATTAGCTCCTAAAATCCATTCAGAAGTATATGTAGCAATGTTTGCAATTGAGGCTGTTCCAGCAGTATGTGATGCTGTAGTAGAACTATCTGCAAAAGAAGCAGTAGCTGTAGGAGCTAAAGCGTTTGCTCTAATAGCAACTGAAGCTGTTTGGGCTAATACTGCAGTTGATGCAGATGTAGCTGTTACTGTTGGTGCTAAATCATTTGCTCTACCAGCAACAGAAGCTGTTTGAGCTAATATCGCTGTTGAAGATGATGCAGCTGTAGCTGCTGGGCTTAAAGTATTTGCCCTAGTAGCAACTGAGGCTGATTGAATCGAACCTGAAGCTATTACACCTGTTAATAATGTACCATCTCCTTGGAATGAACCACTAAATCCTCCTACACTAGCTGATATATTACCTATAACAGTCATACTGCCTGTTTGTAATAAACTACCTGTAATTTGTTGGATATCATTTGCTTTATCACCAAAAATATTTGATCCTGATGTTATTACTGTAGACGAAGATTCAAATGTTTGTAATACAAAACTTGCTGTAGTTGCGGAAATACTAGTTAAACCTGTTAAAGTAGTAGCAGTAGCTCCTAAATCTATTTCTGTTGAACCTATAGTAACACTATCATTTGCTAATTTAGCGTTAGTAATATTACCATCGTGTACCGTGCCCGCTACGTCTGCAAATGAAGCTGTAGCTTGTGCACTTAAAGTAGTTGCCCTTGCAGCTACAGAAGCTGAAGTAGCAGTTACTGTTGGTGCTAATGCGTTTGCTCTTGTTGCTACGGAAGCGGTTACAGCAACAGTATCAGGTAATCCTAATGTTACTTTTACATCATTACTAACTTTTGTTACTGCTGTTGAAATTTCATTTGCAGTACCAAGAATTTGTAAATCATCCGCTGTTAAACTTACATCTTGTGTCCCCGAATCACCATCTACGGTTAAATTAGTTGCCAATCCTGTTAAACTTGATCCATCTCCTTGAAATGAACCACTAAATCCTACACTTGAAGATACTGCTCCACTAACAAATAAACTACCTGTTAAAGCACTACTTCCACTAACTCTAAATGCTGGGTTTGCGCTTCCAGTTACTAATAATGAACCTGAAATTTGACCTGAACCAGTAAATGGAAAACCTGCTACTCCTTCTAATCTTGATCCATCTCCCTCATATGAGCCACTAAAATGGCCACTTGCAGTTGTTACTAATAAAGTACTACCAGTAATATTTACTTTAGTTCCGGAATTTGGTTGTATTGCACCTACTTTTAATACACTCATGTATATAAATATTTATTATTCATTAAAAATTTTCTATTTTCAAAAATGATTCCGCAGTTACAGTAAATGTAACTCCTTCATTTACTGTTATATTGCCCAATAAACTATTAAAAGTACCTGCAGTAGTTGTAAAATCAGAAGTAAATGTGGCGGGATTACTAGAACCTATAACACTAATTCCAGTAAGACCTGAAGCATCACCACTATATGAACCTGTAAATGAACCTGTAAGTGAAGAACCAGTTATTTGGTTATCAACTGATAAAGAAGATAAAGTAGCATTAGAGCCACTAGTAATAAGTTTTTTCCAACTAGGCATTATAATTCATTATGGTTGGTTACAGGATTGCCTGCCCACTTCCCTTAAGGGCCAATAATATCCAATATAAATATTAAAATTAATGGGGAAGTAAAAAATATTTATTTATCCTCTTGTAAAGCCAAATAAGCCTCTTGTAATTTCCAAGTTAGTTTAAAAACTAATTCAATATCTTTCCCTTCAAATGATGAGTTTTTTATCATTTTTAAAAGACATCTTAATTCCGATTTATTTAATAGTAAATCCTGGGGTAATTCTGCATTATCAATTACTTTGCTTTTTCCCTCTTTTACTTCTATTTTACTTGCGATAAAACCCAAAACTATTTAAAATTTATTATGAAGAATAAACGTAAATTTCTCCATTGTCTGCTACAAATATATTTCCTTTTTTAGCATATTTAGCTATTGTATCAGTAGGATCGTTATCTCCACTACCACCTTCTACGACTGCGGCAACAAATGCTTCTGGAACTATAGTGTTTTGAGCGGGATCAAAAGATCCAGTAAAACCCCATCTAGTTACTGCTGAATCATAGGCAAGTGTTTCTGAATTTTTAGATCCAGATTGAATAACAGCTATACCTCCATCTCCCGCAGCATTTGAACCTGATGCTAATCTAATAAATCTATCTGCAACATCCAAATCAGTTGTATGTTGGAAAGAAGCTGTACCTTGTACTGTTAAATTCCTAGTAATTGTAGCATCTCTAGTAACTGTTAAATCTTGACCAATAGTAACATCATCAGGTAAACTAATTGTTGCTCTTATATCATTACCAGCTTTTGTAATAGCAGTTTCTATTTCATTTGCAGTACCTAATATTTGTAAATCATCAGTTTGTAAATCTACATCTTGTGTACCTGAATCACCATCTACAGTTAAAGTAGTAGCAATTCCTGATAAATTTGAACCATCACCTTGAAATGAACCACTAAATGATCCTGAACCTGCTCTAGCTAATGTGGATATATCAGCAAATGAAGCTGTACCAGCAGTTTGTGAAGCTGTTGTAGCACTATCTGCGAATGAAGCCGTTGCGGTTGAGCTTAATGTTGAAGCTTCATCAGCTATTGAGGCCGATACTGTAGTTAGTGCATGTGATGCCGTATTAGGTACATTTAATGCATGAGAAGCTGAAACTGCAAATGAAGCTGTTGTAGCACTATCTGCGAATGAAGCCGTTGCTGTTGGAGCTAAAGAATTTGCACGTAAAGCAACAGAGGATGTTTGAGAAGTTGTTGCAATAGAGGATGATTGAATCGAACCCGAAGCTACTACACCTGTTAATAATGAACCATCTCCTTTAAATGAACCCGTAAATGAACCTGTAACCGAACTTAGTTCTGCATTAGATCCTGATACAATTACTTTTTTCCAACTTGGCATTTATGTGATTTTTTATTCTATAATAAATATTAATCTCCGATGAATAGATTACTTCCACTATATAAAATACCACCCTCAACAGCAGTAGCATTTCCTTGATATTCTGATAATTGTAAAATTCCCTTATTATTTACTTTTAAATCACCATCTGGAGTTCCGACTTTTAAAGCATCTTCACTATTAGAAGAAGAAACTTCTAATTTAGCAGAAGCAGATGTTAATCCTATTCCAACCCTTTTTGAATCTTTGTGAATTAAAATTATTGATTCATTTGAAGCACCATCTATAAATTGTACGTTTTCAGTACTTCCTACAGTTTGTAATTTAATAGAACCAGTAACATCAAATCCATCACCTGTAAAAAATATTGACCCTGATGCAGGAACAATTCTTACATTCTTAGCCATCTACTTTGGATTTTAGTATTTCAACTTCTTCTTTTAATTCTTGAATACTTTTTATTAAAACAGATACTAATTTACTATATTTAATACCTTGTGTAGTTCCATCTGTATTTAAAGTTACAAACTCTGGATATATTAATTGTACTTCTTCAGCTATAAATCCTTTATCTTCTTCATTATTTTCTTTCCAAGTAAAATCTACAGGTCTTAAACTACAAATAGTATTTAATTGACTACCCATTTCCTCAATATCTTTTTTATATCTTAAAGCAGAAGTTTCTGTAATAGAAGTAGCACTTAACGATCCTGTTATTTGGATATCATCTGAAGTAGCATAAAATGATCCAGTTTCTGCAAATGGGCCTCCACCACCACCACCTAAACTACCTGTAGTATAAGATACTAACCCTGAAGATGTATTATAAGAAAGTATAGCAGGAAGATTATTATTTTGAACAATACCACTAGAAGAATGAATTAAAAGACTTGATGAAAATGTTACACCACCACTAACAAATAAACTACCTGTTACATTTGTGCTACCAGTAACACTAAGTGCAGGGATAAAAGGATTACTACTTGTTACATTTAAAGAAGTAGCTATTTTATTTGAAACAGATAATGATCCTGAAATTGATGCTGAACCTGTTATACTTGTACCTCCTTTTACGTCTAAAGCATTATTTGGGGTTGT
>Ga0181369_1000144_pt1 | contig 20281 bp, 20 predicted proteins | sample LowvirmetaG_8_FD_130088 | JGI IMG/M metagenome (GOLD analysis project Ga0181369, IMG submission 130088) | Marine viral communities from the Subarctic Pacific Ocean - Lowphox_04 viral metaG | ecosystem: Environmental > Aquatic > Marine > Oceanic | place: Subarctic Pacific Ocean | collected... | reverse complement strand
CCTGTGCGTTTACTCCAAATGCTACTGCTAGCCCTAAAGTTAAACTTAAAATCAATTTTCTCATAATTTGTTTTTTTAGTTAATATTCGTGTTAATTGAAATATAAGGGAAATCAGGAATAACTCCCCTTAAGCTATGTGTACTTAACGTACTTTATATGTTTTTAATCTCTCATAGGAGTTAATTGTTTTTGTAACCTTTATTGTTTGCCATACATATAAAAAGAATATGGAAAAACCAAATTTTTTTGCTAAAATCTTGTATATTTTGTTCTATTAGGATTTCCTACGGGTCTGTGTTTTTCCATACCACTTGTATGGTTCCCCATAGCTCCATAACCTACATTTTTATTATTATAATATTCCATTTCTGATTCATCGTCAGCAAATGATCCTCCCCCCATACGTTGAGAAGGTATACTATTACCATCACCAGCATTTCCACCACTAGATCCAGTGCCCATGTATTCTCTTATAATACTTTGAATTAATTCTCTAAGTTGTCGCTTAGTCATTTAATTGTTTATTTATATATTCTCTTTTAGCTTTAGCTGCTGTTTTAATTTCTTTAGAGAATTTGTCTTTATTTATACCTCCTACCCATTTTTCAATAACACCATCTTCTGATACAAAATTTGAATTAGATGTATTTACTGCAGATAATAAAGTTGATTCTAATTCATTTAGAATATCAATATTATTTTTACCTTTTAATTGTTTTATGTAATCATCATATGTCCCTCTAACTATTAATTTACCTTCATAATCAATAACACAATCATAACATTTTTTATGTATTTTATAGTGGGGTTTATCTAAACGTTTTTTCATTACTTTGTTACACTCAGGGCAACATAAAGGCATAAATACTTCTTTTTTAATTACATCTAATTTAGAAATAGTTTGTTTTATACCATTTTTAATAGTCCATGTTTTTCTTCCTTCTGTCCAAACATCACCTTCCTTATAATCTTTTTGTTTTTTTTTAAAACCTATTTGTGTACCTGTAGATGCGTCAGTTTTACCCATAATTAAATTACGAGCTCTATTTACATCTCTTTTTTTAAATTCTTTTTTTAACATAACTTTATTTAATCTATACTTCTACCTAATTCTTGGTCTCTTTGCATAGCTGACATTTTTCCTCTAATGAATTTATCTCTTGCATTATTAAATGCTTCATCATCTACAAATACTTTGTCAAACCAATTTTTTCCTTCATCATTAAATTTAATTATAACGTTTCCAAATCGTCTTCTTACTTTATCTTTCCAATCTTCTAATGCTTCTGGATCTCCTATTTGACTCATACTATCATCTAAATTAGGAAATGAAATACTATCGCTATAATAAGGTTCGCCTGTTTGGGGACGTGTAAATTTTTCTTTTTGGTAATTATTAGGGAAAGCTGAGGTAAGTGTTTCAAAATCTAAATCGTCTAATAGGACTTCATCAGCGTAAAGTTTATTTATTGGTTCTAATAAAGGTTGGGCATCTTGCTCGTATAAAGGTTTAATACCTGCTAGTTGTTGAAATCGTTCTGTTAGTTGTATTTTTTTCATAATTATTATAATCTACAAACACCTGTATTGTCACATAAGATATCACGCACAATATTATTTACATTGGTGTATTTATATTCAGGTAACTTATTTTTAATTTCATTAAGACTTACATTAGTTTTAGGTGCCATAAATGCCCCATGTGTAGATGGTGTTGAAACAAAATCCCAACATAATAATTCAAAATCATCTTGTACTTCAACTGTACCTTCCATCATGTTTTCTTTTACTGAACCCATACCACGAGATGAAATACCAACTGTAATACCAGCTGCAAATAATGCTTTTAATATATTTCCTGCAGGTGTACTTAATATTTCTACATCACCCATTACATCATCTCCTTCCCACCAACATCTTTTAATTGTGTGAGAGACATTTTGTAAATTAATCACTGATGATTCTGGATGATCTAATTCTCCCATTGCTCTATTTTCAGCTACTGGACCTTTCATATATTCTTTAACTTCTCTTTTTAAAATTTCTGTAGGGTAAACTCTACCATTTTGGTTTTTAGCTTCAGCTCGTTGTAAAATACCAGATACTACTAAAGGTTTATTTGCTTTAATAGCTTGTTCTGCTAGTTGTTTATCTACTTGAAAGGGTCTATATTCTTGTAATAACATATTAGTTTTCTTTTTTACGTTTTTTTTTAAATGCAAAAGGTGTAGCATAAGTCATACTATTTCCTGCACTAAACGAAGCTCCTGTTCCTGTTACGTTAGCTTCATCTATTTCTTTTTCTTGTATTTTTTTATATTCTTCAGGATACTTTTTTCTAACATGTGTCCTAAATTTATTATATAATTCTTTTAATTCTTCAGATAAATTATATAATACCATATCATCTGAGTTTTCATCTGATAGTTTTTTAAAATCAATTGCTTCTGCTTCTAAATCTGCTACCATTTTACCAAAAGAACGTTTATATACTACTTTAGACTTTACTGATCCTGTTTCTGAATCTGCAGGTTCATCTACAAGATAATAATCTTTTGCATCTGTTTTGCCTTTATTTCCTCTAGCGGGATTTCTATCTTTTTTTAATTCACTAAAAGAAGATTCTTTTATATTATATATATCTAAAAGACTAACCATGGATTGTTTTTAACTCATTTACTAATTCATAATAGTTAAGTAAGTTAATAACATTATCATCATTTACTGATGATTTTTTAGATAATGGTTTAATTAGATCTTTAGTTTCTTGTAATTTTATTTCTATCGCTTTATCTTCAACTTTTTTAGAATATTTTGTAAGATCTTTTTTAACTTTTTTAATCTCTTGGTTGATATAAGATTTAAGAGCAGGACTGTTAGTAACGCTGTTAACATATTCTTTCAATAATGTTTTTTGGTTATCTTGTAAACCGCTATATTTGTCATTAAATTTTTCAAGTAAAACTTTATAAGTAAGTAATCTAGTATCACTGTCTTGTTTATTAAAATTTTCTAATACAACATTCTTTTTATTATTAGACAATTGCTTTCCTGTTATATGTTCTAATATTGTTGTTTTAGAATTAACTATAGATAAAGGTGAAGCTTCTTTATTTTCTAATAAATTAAAAATAGATGCCATTACTTTATAATCTGTTATTTTAGCTTTAAAGAAATCATTTACATTATAAGTTTCTTTAATTTCTTTAATTAAATTATATTTTTCTCTTCTTAACTGACTTTTATTTAATTTTTTATGTGCTTCTATCAATGTATTAATTAACATTGTAGCTTGACTATCTTTATTATATTTTTGAGTAGCTAAAGTATGATATATTTTATACTCTTTTAATAATTCTGTTTTTTTATTAAAGTGTTTTTTTAAAAAAGACAGGGATTTTGGTTGGTTTCCTGCAATAGTATCAGAGGTTAACTGCCTAGTTAAAAGCTCAAATAGTATTCCAGTATTCTTGTACTTAGAATGTTTTACTTTCATTTTTTATAAATTCGAATTTATCGTATATAAATATAGAACTATTCTTGAGGCTTAATATTTTTTTCAGATAACATCCCTTTATTATTTTCTTCTTTTAAAATTTGTTTTTTGTTTTTTATTTTTTGAAGGGATTTTTTTATATTTGCTACTTCAAGTGTAGAAACTTTATTTCCATCTGATAATTTTTCTACTCTATCTGGTGATAATCCTGTTTTTCCTAATGGGTCTCTACTAAAATTACTTTTATCAGATTGATATCTTTGAGGTCTTTCTATTGGACGACCAGGATCTTTTTCATCATATCCTGTTGGGACTTGGGCTGGTCCTACTGATTTATCTCTTTTATTACCATATAATGAAGCTAAATCATGTGGAGTACCATAAGAAACACCTGATTCTTGTGGGTCATTTCCTTCATTCTCAAGTTGTGCTAATCTAAATTTATCCATTGCATCCTCAAGCATTTCTTCTTTTTGTTGGTTATATTGATCAGGTGATAATCCAAATACATTTTCATAAACCCAATCTTTACTCATTATTTTACCATCTAACATTTGTTGAGCTACTGCTGTTTTTGAAGTATATAATTCAACTTTTTCTTGTTCATAAATAATTGATGGTGTAGTTAATTGTAGTGAAAAATCGATTAACTTTTCATCACTAAAACCTTGTGAATATAAATGTACTAATGCAATTTTAGTTAATTCTGATTCTATAATTCTTTGAACACGTTCAACTGTACGAGCAAAACGAATATCCATACCTGCTAATGTTGATTTTCCTTCTACTCCTTCCTCATAACCTAAAAATGGTTTAGGAATTTTTAAAGCAGCCATCATTTTATTTTTTAAATACTCGATGTCTGTTGTACCATCATAATCTAAACCTTTAGTAGTATCAATACGAGTTGATGTATCATTATTTCTAACAGGTATATAGAAATCTTCTGTCATGTTTTGAACATTAAATTTCATATTATAATCACCAGTAGATTGATCTATATGAGGTGTTTTTTTCATTTTATTCATGGTTTGTTTCATGAATGTTTCTATCTGTGAAGATTCAATAGATCCTACATTTACATAAAATATTCTTTTTTCAGGTGCTCTCATAATTCTATGAATTAACATAGCATCTTCCATTAACATTAATTGTTTAAATACTTTACGAGATGGTTCTAAATAAGATCTACCATAAGGAAGATAATTAGAATCTGTAAGTAATCTAAAATGGGCAACTTCATAATTTTCTAATGTAAATTGATCTCGTCTAATTGTGTTAGTTGCTCCACTAGCTAAACCATTTGGATCCATTGTAAAACGAGTATAAGATGGGTTGTCGGGATCTGTTCCTTCTTCTCTTACTACTTCATATACAGATAAAGGTATAACATTATAAACACCAAATTTTTCAGATACTTCCATTTTTAAATAAAAGTCTCCATATTTACACATATTTCTAACCCATGTAGCTAAATTAAATTCTATATTTAAAACATCATAAAATAAATTATGTAATACTTTTCTAACATTTTCATCTGAAGAATTTACTTTTAAAACATCCCCATATTCGTTTCTTGTAGTTGTTTCATCACTTATAATATCTAAAGCTGATGCAATAATAGGATCATGATCCATAGCTTCATAATCACTATAAAGCTGTAGTCGCATTGACTGATAATTTAACGTAGGGTTATATTGTAGGGAAGATCCTACAGGTTTATGCATACGAGTAAATCTATCGTAAAGTGAATTTGTAGCTAGGTTTCCATATTTTTGGATCCTACCTGTGTCCATGATTTTAAGTTGTTTTCCTCCAACGTTACGAATAATAACGTCATTTGAAAATAACCGTTTTAATCTTGTGAAAATACTAATGTCTGCCATCTTGTTGTTTTTTAATACATATTAAAGAAGCCAAGTTAAATCCTGTTCTCCTTGTTCTCCTAAATCTTGTGTCCAACCCGTGTTTTTCTTACCCATACCTCCTGTATAAATACCTGGAGTAGTTTCTCGTTGCCAATTTGATACTGTAGCTCTTGTCATATCTAATCCTTGTTGGGCAAATTTAAGTGCTGTGTCTCTTACATAACATGCTGTTGCTAAAGACATTACTAAATCATCATTATATCCGATTTGGGCTTCTGGTTTTCCATTTAACCATATAAAAGTTTTCATTTCTTCTAATGTTCTTTTTCCTTGAATAGTAATTGCTTTATCTTTTAAGTATGCATCTAATTTTCCTATTACTAATGGTCTTGTTTTCATTGACATTGTAAAACCAGGAACCATTTTAGTTGTGTCTGTTATATCATATCCTTTAGCTAAAAATGCATCTGCATTTGTTGCTGCTTCCCCTTTAGGTGAATAATACAAATTATTATAACCTTTATCTATTACTACTTGAATAGTATTCCATCCTATATTAGCATTTTCAATTACTAATAAAGCATTATTATATTCAGTTGCCATTGCAACTAACATATGACCAAATTCTTTAGTACCAATTTGACCTTTAAATTCACCAATTTGTTTAGATTCTTCTATATCAATAATATGAAAAGCAGAATAATCTTTACTATCACCTCTAGCTACATCGGCTGTTATTATATATTTTCTTGTATAATCTGGATATTCCCAAATGTGTAATCCTCCTTCTATACCTCTTTTTTCTAAAGGAGCACATATATTAGTTTCTTCAATAAATTTCATAAGTTCATTTTCAAAAACTGTGTGTCCTGATGTTGTAAAATCACAATCACATTCTTGTGCAGCCATTCTTAAACCTAATTCATCATCTTGTTTATCTCTCCATGCTTGGTTTCTTTCTGGGTGTACTGACCAGTGTAATTTAATAGGGATAAATCCGTTAGTTCCTTCTTCTGCTTTAGTCCACATTTTATGAAAGAAATTACCTGTTCCATTTGGTGTAGATAAAACGATTGCTCTACCCCCCGTTGATAATGTTTGTTGTGACGAACCCCAAATTTCATCTATTTTGTTTGTTTCAATAAAGGCAGCCTCATCAATAATCAATAAAGAAATTGCTTCTGATCTACCAGCATCACTTGCTGCAGATACTGCTTTAATTTGAGAACCATTTTTTAGACGTAATGCTAATTTATTGTTTTCTGTAAACCCAATTTGTAACCATGAAGGTAATTCATCATACATAAATTTTACCTTTGTTACTAAGTTTTTTGCTGTGTCTTGTTTTGTTGCAACTACAAGTATAGATTTATCTTTTTGAAATATCATCATCCATAATGAAATACCTGCGGATAAAGTAGAAATACCTAACTGACGAGACTTAAGAATAATACTTCTATCATGTTTTTGTAGTAATTTTAATGTAGCTTCTTGAAAGGGATAAAGATTAAATTGAACACGACCTCTTGTTGGGTGTTGAATAAAACAATATTTTTTCATAAAGTATACAGGATCCTTAGCACATTTAATATACTCTTGCTTTATTGCTTGTTTAATGTTTGGTTGTGCCATATTATATATTATACATATTGAGCTACTGCATTTTTGACTTGTTTTATACGTTCTTCTACAGTTCCTTTAATAGTAATAGTATTACTTTTATACATTTGTATAATTGTTTTTATTTTTTTATCAACTGCTGTTCTATATTCTGCGTTTGTTTCTCTAATACCATTATCTTCTATTTCTACTCCTTCAGGACTAACATAAAATAAAATATCATATTCATCTATTAAATAATATAAAGAAGCATTTAAATAAAATTTTTCATGATCTTCCATTGATTCAGATAAATCACAAAATGCCATAACATCAATAACTGTTCTATCAGTTATTATTTTTTCTTGCATTAATTCAACTGCTCTTTCAGAAGCAAAAACTAATTGTCCTTTTAATGTACTATCCATATTTAAAGGTATTCCTAAATCCATTAAATGTTTAGAACGTTCTGTTCTAAAATGATAGTCTTTAAATTCAGGTAATTCTTTTAATGCATTTACTAGTGTAGTTTTTCCTACACTCATTGTTCCACAAAATCCTATTTTCATATATTAATGTCTTGATGTTCCTTTTCCTGCTGCTGTTTTATACCATGGTAGACCTTCTTTACCTTTCATAATTTCATTCCAATCATCATAAGTAAATTCAATACCATTTAAATAATATTCTTTTTTTCTTTGTTCTACATTAGTTAAGGCAGGACCATCTTCACTATGAAATACTGCTTTATATCCATAGTCTATAACTCGTGCTGATGTTTTAGATCCATCTTCTTCAATTTTAAATACTCTTCTTATTTTAGTTTTAGGTTTAAACCATTTTCTAATATTTTGTAATTCTTCCTCCGTTGCTTTATTTGCCATGTTTATTAATTTTATTTTGAAATTTCATAAATGATCCTTCTTTATCATTAGTTAAACCTCCTACAGTATGAATTTTATCATCTTCTTCAGACCAAGGTCCTGGTTTGTCTGCATGTTCTAAAAAATCATCTATAGCTTTACTCATTGATAATATTTGTTCTGCTACTAATGTTCCTTGAGCTCCTGACACTGTAATGCCTCTTGCTGATAATGCATCACCTACAAAATGTACATCAGGAAACCTAGTAAGACTTAAATCTTTATAATTTACTAATGGTTCTGGTGCTAAATATTTTACTTCGGGCATATAAATCCCCCAATCTTTACCTAATGTTGGAAATATTTTTTCCATATCATGGATAAAATCTTGAATATAAATAGCATAATTTCCTATTGCTTCATATAAAGGTTCTAAATTTTCTACTACTTTAGTTTCTACATAATCCCCTTCTGTTGTTTTTGAAGGTACCCTATGACTAGGAGAATAAAATGTTCCTTTACCATCTACTTGCATTTTCTTTACTGCTTCTCTTGCCCAATTAAAAGGTTCTTTTATACCCTTAATTTCCATTAAAATACCAAAATTAGTCATACCATTTTCGTATTTTTTATCTTTTTTAGCATGACCATTATAACTAATATCACCATAAGTATGTTCAGCTGCTACGTAAGCTGCATTGTTATTTGTACAAAATGATCTTAATGATACACCTTCAGCATCAAATTTTCTGTATAATTTAAAATCATAGGCAATATCAATTAACTTTTGAAAGTGTTTTTGTGGTGCTTCAAAACGTACACCAATTTGTACTGGTTTTGGTTCTGTAGGTAATTCATAATCTTCAGATAATGATTTTGCAAAATCAATTCCTGATTTACCTACTCCAAATATAAGTGTATCATAACTTTCCCAACAGTAATCTGCGTGTGCATTAATTTCTGAATATTTTACTATTTTTTTATCAAAATCAATATCTGTTACTTTAGTTTCCCATATAAATTCTACACCTTTTTCTACTAAATAATCGTACCAATTCTTACCAATTTCATGTAGATAATCAGTTCCAACATGCCATACAGGGAATAAGCGTAAACCAAAATGTGGTTTAATAAATTCAGGTTCATCTACTGGATTTGAACATTGTACTTCTTCTGGTTTAGGATGAAATCGTTTAAAATTCTCAATAACTTGATCCATCAATTCCATGGCTTTTTCTTCGCCTGTGTATTTTGATAGATGACCACCTATGGATGTGTGATAAGTTAATTTACCATCTGACCAACCACCTGCTCCTAAAAAACCTCTCATTACGTCTGCTGCTGGTCTACGATATGGATCTAAACCCATATCAATAATAGTAATATTTCCTTTAAAATTGTTGTCTACTAATTTTGTTGCTGCATTTACACCGGCAACTCCGGCTCCTACGATTACTACATTATTCATACTTTGCTGATTTTGTGGTAACGTACAAAAAAAAACTGTGGCTACCAAATTGGAGGCCACAGCTCTCTAAAAATTTTTATTTAAATCGTTCGGCTATGAATCGAACTGTATGTTATTTCTTTTTACTTTTTTCAAATGATCGACCACCAAAATAAGCACCAATCACTGTAATTAATACTAGCTGTAACAAGTCTGTCCATTTTTGTTCTACTGTAAATGAAATAGTTCCTGCGTCAATAAATATCATTAAAACCGTAGAAACTACTAAAAATATAAGAATCATTGGTCTAACATTTTTACTTAACCAACTGTCACTATTCATATCAGCTGACCAACGATCAGTGATATTTTGTTCCATTTTAGCTTCATGTTCTGCTATTAAAGCTTTAATTTTTCTTTCTGCGTTTAATTTTTCTTCTTTAGATGTGTGTAAGTTATCTATAACTCCACCTACACCTTTTACTAGGTCGGCTGCGCCTCCTGAGAATAAGTTTGTTAATATGCTCATAACGTTTTTATTTTATAATACTACAAACGATGCTGTAAAGTCAGAATTGTTTGCTATTTCTGTTGTTTTATTATTGTGTATGTAAAATTTAAATCCTGCAGTAAGAGATGCTGTTGTGAAACAATGGATTGAAGAACTTAGTGCTAAAGTTCCTACACCTGCTCCTGTTAATCCCATAAAAGTTCCTATAACTATATCTCCATCTTGTACACTATGGTTATTTACCGTAAATATTCCTGAACTTTGAGAAGCTGGAAGTGCTGCTTGTAATTTATTTTTTACTGTAAATCTTCTACCATGTACTGTATATTGACTATTATCTGCTGAGCTTCCTTCTATTCTACTATGATGAATACCTCCTGATATTATTTGAATAGATCCCGAAGCATCTGATGCACTAACAAATCCTCCTATAGTGTAAAATCCTTTAGATGATGAAATTATTCCAGATGTACTTACTGCTGTTGCAATTATTGTTCCACTTGAATTAATATTTTCTAATGTACTTGTTCCTGCTATTACTAAACCTGAACTAGAAATATGTCCACTTGCACTTATATTACCTGAAGCTGTTATATGACCACCATCACTACTAAGGAATACTAAATTTGATACATTACCACCACTAACCCATATATGTCCACTAGATGAAATGTCTGTAGTGTTAATAGAAGCATTTGTAAAATCAAAACTAGCTGCTGTTATAGTTCCACTTGCACTTATATTTCCACTAGCTGTTATGTCTGTTACAGCTGTGATACTTCCTGAGAATGAATGTGTATTACCTGAACCAGTACCAAATTGATTAGAACCTGTAATGGTTTCAGTTGCTGCAAAAGTAGTAGTATTTGCTGTTATTTTATCTACTATTATAACAGAAGCTGTTATGTGACCTATTGATGCTGATCTCCATTTTAATGCTGATGATCCTAAATCATATGTAGATGTTTTATGAGGATTTAAACTTGAACTTACAAAATCTATAGAAGATGAAACTACATTTATGTGTTTAAATCTAAAACCTGGTTTTCCTAAGAAAGAAGCTCCATCTGTTGTTGGAATTAAATTAGTTACTCTTCCTATAGAAGCTGTGTCTGCTGTTAATGTATCAATGTTTGCAGTTCCATCAATATATAAATCTTTCCATTGTAGAGAATTTGATCCTAAATCATAAGTATCATCTTTATGAGGAATTAAACTTGAACTAACATTATCAACTGAAGCTGAAACTGCAAATAATGTTCTCCATTTTTTTGTTTTAGTACCTAAATCAAATATGTTTGTTGTACCTGGTACTAATCCTCCACTAATAATTACATTTCCATATCCTCCTATACCATCTATTCTACTTGAACTTACTACAGTAATAGAAGCTGTAGTTATTGTAAGTGTACCTACTGTACCTGTGTCTGCTGCTAGTGTGTCTATATTAGCTGTTCCATCAAGGTGTAAATCTTTCCATTCTCTAGCTGATGTTCCTAAATCTCTAAGATTGTCCTGATCTGGAATTAGACTTGAACTTACATAATCAATTGAAGCTCCACTAACATGTAATGTTTTCCATTTTTTTACTGTGGTACCTAAGTCAAATACATTTGTTGTACCTGGTACTAAACCACCACTAATTATTATGTTTCCATATCCTCCTATACCATCTATTCTACTTGAACTTACTACTCCTAATGAAGCTGTTCCTATAACCATTGTTGCAACATTACCAATAGCTAAAGTACCAATTGTTGCTGTTCCTTGAACATGTAAATCTTTCCAAGATTTTGCTCCAGAACCTAAGTCAAATACATTATCAGCCATAGGTAAAAGGGCTCCACTTACTTGATTAATTTTTGCTACTTGTATTGTTGTACCTAATGTTCCATTAGATGCACTAATATATTCTAAAGAAGCTGATTTTGCAAAAACAGTTGAAAACTGTCTTGTAGCTGATCCTAAATTTCTAAGATTTGTTTGATCAGGTTCTACACTTGAACTAATATAATCTATATTAACTCCACTAATATGTAACATATTCCATTTTAGGTCTGTAGTACCTAAATCATATGATGAATTTATTAATGGGGCTAAACCTCCTGAAACTGTTACTACTGATCCTGTTCGTGCATTTAAATGATCAACACTTGCTGAAGCAGCATATACGTGTTTCCAAGGAGTAAGTGTAGCTCCTAAATCCATACCAACTCCTGTTGGCCCAATAAATGGAGGAAGTAAAGAAGCGGATACATTCATTGTAGTAGACCCTGTATATGGGTGGAGCTCTTTAGCTCTTACCATACCAAAGGAACCTGTACTTGATCCACTAAATACTATATTTTCTAAAGTACCATCATATAATGCTGTTGAATCAATAAGATCACCAAATTGTGCTGCTGTAGGTACATCTCCTGTTTCAAAATATGATTTTAATACTGCTGAACTTGTTTGTATTGCCATTTATTATTGGTTTTTTACTTTGTCTTCCCAATCTCTAAAAAGTAGATTGCCTTTTAAATATGCTTCCATTTCCATTTTTCTCATATGAGGATCATCTTGTGCATAAGTTGCTTGAGATGCATCTCCTAATTCTAAATCACCTCTTTCATTTTGGTGATGATGTACTAATTCATGTGCAAAAGATCTACAAATATCCTTTGGATGTCTGTTTGTTATGTATAATACAATAGATTGATCTGTTGGATCATAATAAGCTGTTTTACCAAAGATGCCTTGGGCGTTTTCTTCATCTTGTCTTAAATGAAGTTTAGGGGAGTTTTGTATTCCAAATTCTTCCCTTGCTGTTTTAAATATTTCTCCTAGGGCCTCTTTTAATTCCATTATACTTCTTCTTCTGCTTCTTCCTCTTCTGGTTCTTCTTCTTCATCATCAGGTTCCATTGCAACATTAGGATCTCCTGCTCCTGGTGAAGGTGTTGTTCCACCTGTTGTTTCTCCTGTTTCTTCTGTTTCTTCTTCGGGTGATGTAAATGAAGGAACTGGTTTTATAGTTAATAATTTATTAATATGTTCTATTGCTCCATTCCTTTCACTTATATCCATTAAGTAATACTCTTTAGATCCAATTTTAACCATTAAAGAAAAATCTTCGTAATAAATACTAAAAGATTGTCCATTTAAAAGACGAACTTCATATGATGGGGGTAAAGAATTAACTGCTTTTAAAGAATCAACATAACGAATTAAAGGATTCATTTTAAGTTTTTCTTTTAAAGCATCAAGAATTTCAGGGGGAGCTTGGTAATCTCTCTCGGTAAGTCTGATTAATTCTTTTAAAATTTTATTTTTAAGATTTTCCATTATGATCCGTTTGCGTCCCAACCTTGACCTCCATTAGTTTTTATATACACATGAGTACCAACAGAAGCACTTACATATGAAAAATCTGCTTCTACACAAGTATTTCCTGCATTTGCATGATAATGTAAAGCAAATTTTAAACCTTCAACTGGTGAACCAGGATCAAGTTGATTTGTTCCTTGATTTTGGAACCCAAATGAGGCACTATGAATTTCTTCTGCTGCTCCATTACTACATACTTTATATATTGATCCTGTGACAGCTGCATCAGTAGCAGTAACAACAGGATGTACTATTTTTTTCCAAGGGTTTGCCATAGTTATTTAATTTTATATTTCTTCTGAAGTGATCGCAGATGCTAATTGTTTATCATCATCTAACATATCTGCTTCTCCTGTTACTGGATTATTTACAATATTAGAAGCTGAGTTTTTAAATTCTTTTTCACTCATTTCTAATTCCATTTTTAACTTTGTAAGATTTTCATATTGACTTCTTGCTTTTTTTACAAAAGTTTCTGGAACATTAACTCCTTTTTGAGCATAAAGTTGAACTACTTCTTCGTCTGTTTGACCTTCATCAAAGTATTCAAAAAATTGTTTTAAAGCACCTTCCATTAACATTTGTCTTCTTGCTAATTTTTTATGCTCACTTAAATTTGATTTTAAATTGTTACTTTTATTTTCTTTTAAGTAATCAGATAATAATTTGTTTGTTTTCATAATTTTGTTTTCTTTTTGTGGTGAAGCTGGGGGTGTTGTTCCCACTTTGCTTCTTTGTTGTATTAATTGGTCTACTTGTTTTTGGATATTTTTAATAGCACCGCTTGATTGTTTTGCAGCTTGTGCCGATGCTTTTGCTTTTTTTCTATTTAAATATTTTATTCTTATATTAAATTTTTCTTTTTCTAAATTTTCTAATTCTTTTTTTTCAGCTCTTGCATCAGCATCCATTGGGGGTGCTGATCCTCCTTTTGCAGGAGTTTCACCTCCTTTTGCAGGTGGTGTTTGTTCTTTTAATTTATCAAATTTTGAAGATTTAGTAAATGTGTCTTTATTTGGAGATACTGTTGTTTTATTTCCATCTTTATCTAAATAACTTCCATCAGGTAATGGTTCTTGTCCTGTTGCTTGACCATAAGTTAATGGTTTAACTGAATTTCTTTTAGCCATATTAATAGCGTCTTCATATGATTGTATTTCATCTGCATACATGTCTGCTATAGGTCCCCCTTCTGGTTCAGCTTCTTGTTCCATTTCTCTATAAATTTGATCTAAACGATTTTGCAATTCTTTAATTGAATAACTATCTGCTAATTCTTTAGCACGTTGGTTGTGTTCATTAAGCTTTTCATTTTCTTCAAATTGAGATGATTGTGTTCCTCCTTTTGGTGATGTATAATCTTTTGCTAAATCATTAAACATTAGAAATAAATAAACATTACCATAAACACCTGCTGGAGATGCATCTGATATTTCATAATCTTCTATGTATGTTTTAAATTGAGTGTATGTTTTAAGTGCTGCTGCTTTTGCTGCTGCTTTAGAACGATTAATTTTGTTTACCGTTTCTTTTCCAAACATTGCTCCTCTACCTTGAGGGCCATTAAAATGGGGAAATTTAATAAATGTTCCACCTGATCTTTTGTCTAAATATGAAGAAACTTCATCGTATCCTCCAACAAGTTCATTATGGTGTACATCTGCCATAGATAACATATCTCTAACTAAATTAATAGTGTCTGGATCAAATAATTTTGGTTGTTTGAATTCCCATACTCCTGGAGCTCTATGAATAGACTGTCCTTGAGATGTTAAAGTAGCACTACCATAAGCGTCTGATTTAACTTCTTGTACTGTTTCTTGTACTAATTTTATTATGTCTTTTTTCTTCATTAAAAATCTGATATTAATCCTCCTAATATAAATTTACCCGTTATTTTAAAGGGTACACTCGCTATTTTTTCATCTCTAATTACTACTCCTTCATGATCTTCAACTGAACCCATTGGTGAATCTAATACTTTAAGTACTTCATCTCCTAATTTTTCAGTTGCTAGATAAGTTACAAACCCATCAATGGCTTTTTTCTTATCACTATCATTAAACAAATCATCAACATTTTCTCTATTTAAAATTAGTTGATAAACCTGTTTAGAAACAGCTCCTACTTTTTTCTTAATATTATCTCTTGTTATAAATATAAACTCATCCTTAGGAATTGCGCTTACTTCATCTAGCCATTTACTTAAAGGTTGAGTTTTTACTTCTTCAGTAAATTCTACAGAATAATTTTGAGAAAGTGCAGAATTAAAATTAGGTTTTTTCTTCATTTCTGTAGGGACAGAACCATAAACTTTAAATCCTTGTTTTTTAGCTGTTGGAGATAAATTATCTAACATTGATTGTAAAGCTGATTTATTGTAAGATATTTCTGATGATATTCTTTTAGTTAACATTTTTCTTTTACCTTGTACTTCTTTACTTTCTATCCTATTTAAACCATGAATTGCTATAAAATTAGAACCATAATCTTGTACATTAGTTTTACCACTAACATATTCCATATTAAATAATATATTTGGGTCTTCCCAAGCACCTAAAGCTTTAAGATCATTTTCTATTTGGGGCAATGCTGTATTAAACATATCTAGTACTTCTCCTCCTATTTTAATCATTCCATGACCTTCACCAAATCGACTTGATAAGTCATCTTTTGTAATACCTTTAATGTCAAGTTCTTTTTTAGAACCTCTATCCATTACAAATTGTTTTACTCCGTCTAAAGTAATTAAACGAATTGATGCATTAACACCATCTATTTTTACAGATCCTGGATTTGTATTTAGAGAAGTTGCAGCTGCTGTAAATATGTTTTTAAGATCTCTACCTGATTTTACATTTTGTAAATCAAAAGGATGAGCCATATGTCCTGCTGCTCCCCCTTCTACTAATAAATGTTCATTTATTATATTTGACCACCAATCTTTTGAGAATGCATTTTCATTTTTCATTCGTTGTGTTTTTTTCTTAGATGCTTCTTTACGTTTTTTAATATATTCAAAAGCAGATTTTAAACGTTTTTTAACAGCTGGATCTTTTGCTCTACCTAATGCTGCTCTAACTCTTTGGTGAATTAAATTTATAACTTGGGATTGACGTTTATGAGATTTACTTTTAAATGAAGCTTTATTTAAAGTGTCTACTATATCTTGTCTAGTTGAGAATTTAACTTTAACTGTGTCTTTTGGGTTTTCGTCTGTGTATAATCTTCTTCCTGATCCTTTTGGTTTTTTACCTGTTCCTTTTTTAGGATCTGCTTCATTGATGTTTTCTTTATGAGTAGTTGTTTTTAATGTTTTAGCTAAATTTAGGGCTTTAAGATATTTTTTATTTTTTTCACTTGGATTTTTCATTTTCTTTATCTTTGAAATAGCTTTAGTTATTTTAGATAAAGGAATTTTTTCTCCGTCTTTAATTTTAAGTCTTTTTCTTACAGTGCCTTGTTTTAGATTGCCTTTTTTCTTACCTTTGGCAGCCATTTTTTCGTAAGTATCACCCTCATTTTTAGCCATTTTAGTTGCTGTAGCTATTTTAACTGACTTCCAATCCTTACCATAACGTTTTTTAAATTCTTTATCTGGTAATTCTTGTGCTATTTTTTCTTCTTTATCTGATAAATCTCTTTCTAATGATAATTGAGGATTAGATGTTTGAAAATCTTTTTTTCTTAAAATTGTTTTAGCAATTATTTTATCTGCTTGTTTTAAAAAAGGTATATTAATATTTGTTCTAATATCTGATGCTACTATTTCTTTATATTTAGTTAAAAAATTAAATAATTCTTTTTTCTTTTTAGCTAAACGTTTAAAAAACCCTATTAATTCAGCATTTGATATTTCTTTATCATTACGAGGATCATTTAATCTATTAAAAAAATGTTTATCAGTTAATACTACATCAAAAGGATCCAATTGTTTATCTGCATAAGTATCTATTGATTTTAAATCTGATTTATCCAATTCATTTAAAAAATGTTCAGGTTGTTCTAAATCAGGTTGTAGTCTATAATCTGCTGTAAGTTCTTCTCCTTGTTTTACAGGTTGAATTGTTACTAAATATCGAGTATTATTTTTCATTATATTTTTACAATTAGGAGTTTCTGAATGGTTATACATTTTTCCTAATTCATAAAAATTATATTGTCCTTGTCCTAAGATATCATGTAATTTATCTATTACAGTTCCTTCAGGATAATTTTCTTGAGCAAATGCTCCTTGTCCTTGAATATTACTATTACTTAAATAATATTTATTTTCATACATCGTTCCTGCTCCTCCTTGTCCTGAAGCTGCATTATACATTCCTCCTCTTTGATATTTTATAACAGGAGAAGTTTTATCATCCTTAGGACCATCAGGCATTCCTGCTTTAAATTCACTACTTCTCATATAATCTAAAACTTTATCTTCTGGATTATATAAATCTTCTTCTAAACCTGTTACTATACCCCAAGCTTTATCTTTATTTGATTTTGATAAATGATCAGGAATATATTTTAAAAAATTATCTTTATCTTTAATTTTTACAAAATTTCTCATTTCAGTACCTGATATACCTCCTGTTTGTGGAGGTACTAATTTAATTTCAAAATTAATTCCTTTAGGTTCTGCAAATTTTCCTATATTATTAAAACGTTTATCATTTACATCTTTTTCTCCCATTCCTAAATAAATTTTAGATCCTTCAGGTGCTTCTTTTTCTATAAAATCATATACATCTTGTACTGGAGAATTTGAATTTGAAGCTAAAATAGCTATTTTTTTAGATATTGGGTTAGGATCTGTAGATCTATAAAGATCCCATAATTTAAGGGCTACTTCACGATTAATACCATCTCTTATTTTTACTCCAACTTTAACTATAACAGTGTCTGCATCAGTATTTGATATAAGCCATTTAGCCATATTATAATGACCTGCATGAGGTGGTTTAAATCCACCAGGTAAAAGTGCTATCTTTTCCATCAACTACGTAGTTTTGTAATAAATATAAACCTTTATGACAAGGCTAACCTCTTCTTCATTAATGTAGAAGTAGTAAGTTCTGTTGCAGTGTGTAGTAATTTTGTGAAAGCTTTAAAACCAAGTTCAGAAGGATCTTTATCACCCATTTCTATAAGATAAACTTGTTTTCCATAAGACATAAATGTTTCAGCATGGTTAAAAGCATCTTTTAAAGCGTCTTCATCTAAAGCTAAATATATTTTTTTTACATTAGATTTAATGATTTTTTTCATTAAGGTTGTAGATAATTTTTTTCCAAACAAAGGAATCGCATTACGTTTTATAGCCATAGCATCAAACGCACCTTCACATAAAATCACGGGTAAATCCCAGTTTATATACATTTCAAATCCAATTATGTCCTTGGTACTGGAAGCCAACTTATGTTTAATATATGCGTTTTTATCAAATGAACGACCTACATAATAATTTAAAAAACCATCTTTATCATATGAAGGTATTACAACCATATTTTTTAAGGGACCTTGTTCACAATAATGTAAATCATATTTAACTACGTCTTGTTGGGTTATTCCTCTTTGATCTAAATAATGTAAGGCATGTTTTGATAATATCGCTGAAGACGACATTATAGGCGTTACTCCCTGAGGAAATTGCAAAGTATTAATGTCTACTTTTTGTTTAACTTTTTGTTTAAAATTATATTGTTGATCGATTTCTTTTAAAGCACTGTATGCTGCTGTAGGTGCTTTGGCTTTTTTAAGTAATTGAAAAGCTCTATGACCTTTATAATTACAAACCCAACATTGGAATTTTTGAGACGCTAAATTAAATGTTAATTTTTTCTTATGATGATTACAAGATGGACAATTGAATACAGCTTCATCTCCTCCACGAGCAGATTTACTTCTTCCTAAAATTGATTCTAATAATTTTTTTAATAAATCTTCTTTCATCTAAAATCCTTGTCATAAAATTTACCTAATATATTATCATTAAGGTATTTTTTATCTTCTAAAACTTCTAACACAAATTGATATTTACATTCTAAGTATGTAAGTTCCTTTTTGTTAAAAGCCACTTGTAGGATTTTTCTTTCTAAATCTTCTTTATTTGCTTCTTTTAAAAAACTGTGTGAGCCATAGTAAGTTTTCCAATCGCTTTCCTTTAATACTCTTTTATATACTGGAGGACGACCTTTCCCTTCCCAAAGTGCTTTTTCTTTTTTGCCTAATTTTTTCTTTAAATTATAAATTAAAGATTTTTTACCAATGTACTTTTTTCCAGTTGGTAAATGAGTTGTTTGATAAATAAAACCGAACGCTCCTTCAGGGAGGTCAACGATTTCATTAATTTGATTGCTTAAGTAATACCACATAATGATGAATGTATAAAAGGAATTTTAGGTATCCCAGCGAAGTACGAAAGTTGTGTCAGTTTCGTTAGAAGTTCTAACTGGTTGACCAAGTTTACCAACTACTAATAATTCGTTTTCTTCATTATATAAACCAACTGTTGTAACATAAGGTTTAAATAATGAACCTGTTGCAAAATCAGCTAATTCATGTGAATCTTGGGTTCTAATTTTTCTTGCTGAAATATTTAATGTGTCATTAAATTCATATTCATCTACTGTACATTTATATTCATTTTCATAAATTAAATGTGAACCTTGAAATTGGATTTTATAAGATCCATCATTTGGTTGAAGGATACCACTTAAATTAAGTCTTGCAAAAGTTCTATTATCAAATCCTCCTTGAAGAGTTCCAGTACCTGAAGATGCAATATACACATATCTTCCATTTCTAGAAAATCTTAAGCCCTGAAGGGCTACTCCATCATCATATGTCTGAGTACCTGGAGTAGTATCATTACGTAAATCCATTTGTTCTAATATTCCTCCTGATTCTGCTAAAGGTTTTGATTGTCTATATCTAGCTGAAGATATATCCCATGGTACTTTTAATCTAAATTCCCATATTCTAGGACCTTGTCGTAAAAGAACAGGATCAGGAACAGCAACACCAGGAATCCAACCATTATTAGGGTCTCCAATAGTTCCCCACCCTCCAACAGCAAAACGAAATCCTAAAGGTTGAGATATGCTAGTCATTCTACTCATTAAATACATTCTAGTTCCT
>Ga0181369_1000142_pt1 | contig 20344 bp, 16 predicted proteins | sample LowvirmetaG_8_FD_130088 | JGI IMG/M metagenome (GOLD analysis project Ga0181369, IMG submission 130088) | Marine viral communities from the Subarctic Pacific Ocean - Lowphox_04 viral metaG | ecosystem: Environmental > Aquatic > Marine > Oceanic | place: Subarctic Pacific Ocean | collected... | reverse complement strand
TTCCCGCTACTGCGGCAGCTCCAATTACAAAATACTTTGAAGTTAATACTTCTTTTACTTTAGCTAATTTGCTCATAATAAATAAAATTGATTAGTAATAAATATACAATAGGAAAATTTAAGACCCACTATCCGTCACAACTTAAACATTCATCCGTAGTTCTTGACCCAATATCTCCCTTAATTACTGAATCAGTTCTTAAATAATATAATGTTTTTATTCCCAATTTCCAACTCTCCATATGCACTTGGTTAATCCATCTTGGGGAGTCTGTTGGGGAAAACGCAAGATTAAGTGATTGTGTTTGATCTATATAACGCTGGCGTATAGCTGCCTGACGAACTAATTCTAATTGGTTAACCTCGGGGAAAGTTAAAAATACTTCTTTTTCATCTTCCGATAGAATTTCATTAGGGAGATTTTGAACAGATCCATTATCTACCATAATTTGGTCCCAAATTTTACTCTTATTATATCCTTTTTCTTTAAGAGTTTGCTCTAATATAGGATTTTTTACAATAAAAGATCCCTTAGCCCCATTAAAAACATAAACATTAGCAGGGTAGGGTTCAATTCCCGCCGAACATGAATTAATTCTAGAATTTGAAACAGTAGGCGCAATTGCTAAAACATGGGTATTTCTCATACCCGTTCCTTTACACCAGAGAGGTTCACCATATTCTGCTGCTAAATCACGAGATGCTGATTCTGCTTTTGATTTTATATCATTAAAAATAGTGTGGGTCCATGCAGTGGAAGCTATAGAATTAAATGGTAATCCTTTTTGCTGTAGGAAAGTATGCCACCCCATAACCCCTAACCCTAAAGCTCTTCCTTTTTTAGCATGTCTATGGGAACGAGCCATGGAATCCTTACCACTAGTTTTTTCTATAAATTCCTCCATCACCCCATCCAAAAACCAGGTAGCTATTTCAACAACATCCGTTTCTTTCCACTCATCATATTTAGCTAGATTAAGTGAAGATAAACAGCATATGAAACTATGTTCTTCATCTGTGTGTAAAGTAATTTCAGTGCAAATGTTAGTCATAGAAACATTAAGATTATTCATCATATAAGCCAGAGGATTATGCTTATTTATATTATCCTCAAACATGATGTAAGGTTCACCTGTTTCCATTCTGGATTTTAGAATTTCCAACCATAGCGACATGGCTTCTGGGTCCCTATCACCTAACCTTTTCATAAAATTATCATCCACAACTACACATTGATGGAGATTAAGGCATTGTCTATTAGGGTCACCCTTAGGTCTTCTAATTTGTAAAAATTCACCTATATCTGGATGGTTAATATTTAAATTAACTGATGCTGCTCCTCTTCTAACTGAGCCCTGGTTAGTTGCTATAATAGTGGAGTCATATATCTTACACCATGGAACTACGCCTTCTGACTTACCATTTCCTCTAATAGGTGCTCCTCTTTCTCTAATCCTAGAAACAGAGATACCTACACCACCTCCATATGAGGTTAATCTCATTAGTTCAGCATTAGTTAAGCCTATACCTCTAACTGAATCAGGAGTATCTATACCAAAACATGATATGGGCATTCCCCTATCTGTTCCTAAATTACTTAAAACAGGAGATGCAAGCCCAATCCAACCATTCCAAATATATTTAAAAAATTTAGTAGCTAATTCAGGCTTATTTAACCTATCTGCTGCAGCATTAGCTACCCTCCTATAAGCTTTCTTAGGAGTTTCACCTGGTAGGAGATATCCCTTAGAAATAGTAGATAAGGCTACTTCATCAAAAAATTCAGGGTAATCTCTACCTTTTACCCATTGACTATAATCCGAAATTAAATTACTATCCATATTAAAAAATGTCTTCTGCTTCCCATTTAACGTGTCCCTTAGAGTAATTAGTTACCCTTGAGGCAAAGAAATCAGTATGTTGCTTTCCACCAGAAAGAGCATCAAACCATTTCATATTATCTACTGCTTTTAAATCTACATCTACAATAGCTTTATAACCCAAATCTTGTAATTTGATGTTAACTCTATGTTTAATAAAGTTTTGAAGGTCATATTTAGAACATCCCTCTAATTCACCTAATTGATATACTTTATCTATAAAATCTAATTCTAATTGAAGTGATAGTAAGGCAGCTTCGTTAATAGCAGCTTCTAACTCTGGTGTTTTAAGTTCTGGTTTATTTTCTACTAATGCTCTAAATAACCAACACCCGGCTTCCGAATGGAGTGATTCATCTCTAATGCTCCACTCTACTATTTGCCCAACACCTTTTAATTTGTTTCTAAGTTTAAAAGAAAGTAATACAGCAAACGAAGAGAATAAATTCACACCCTCGGTAAATGCTGAGAATATGGCTAATGATTTGGCTATTTCATGCCAATCTTTTTCACCATTAAAACTATCTCTTACATTCATTAAATTTTCTATCTTAGCCATAGTAGTTTCATCTTCAAGAAACTCACTAAAATCATCTAACCCTAATTCCTCATTAAGTAATGAATATGCTTCTGCATGTATAGTTTCAAATGCACCAAAGGTAGTAGCCATCATAATGATTTCTGGTTTTCTAAACCATCTAGTTACTAATCCAGACCAATAATCATTTACTACAGTTTCGGTTTGTGCAAACCCTTTTAAAATAGTACCTACTATACCTTTTTCAATTTCCGTTAAATTTTGTTTCCAGTCATTAACATCGGACATCATGGGCACTTCAGTATGTAGCCAATGGGCTTGTTGTTGTTTTAACCAATACTCATGTGCTTTAGGGTATTCAAAGGGTTTATAGGGAATTCTTTCTTTAGTTATATCTTTGGCCATAATAAATGTTTCTTATTTACATTTTAAGTTCAAAAAACTTACTCTGCAGTTGTTTTTTATCAAAATTATCAAAATCGCTACTAGGGAGTGAAGTCGGTTGGGGAGTTTCTTCGGATTCGTCATACTCTTTAATCTCAAAATGGCCAGTAGAGGTATTAGCTTTTACTCCAAAAGTAAGACCATCTACTCCATATCTATTTTTCATGATATGAAATCTCCCTGTTCCGTTTACCTTATCTTCACGCTTACGTGAAAGTGACATGCAAACATCCGATATCATAATCTTATCATATGAACCAGCTGCTTTATCACCTTCAACAATTTCATCCCTAGCACCTGCTCTATTTACTTGAGAAACAGACCAGATAGGGAGGTTTAATTGTCGTGCAAGCCCTTTGATGCTCCTATAAATATGGTCTAATTCTCCTTTCCTATCAGAACTTCGTTTTTTTGTTGAAAGAAGATCTATATAATCTATAATTATTAAATCTGGTTTAACACCTAAATTTTCTGCTTTTTGTATATGTGATTCTAATGTTGATGTAGTAGCAACACCTATAGGATATTCTTTAATTATTAACTGCCCAGGGATTTTGTCTACTACCTCCTCAACTTCTTTCCGGTATTTGCCAATTTGATCCACAGGTAATTGGGTAAAGAAGGCATCATAACGTCTACCTACATAATCCTCACCTAATTCAAGAGTATAATGTAAAACATTATAACCCATTTTTACGGCATGACCTCCTAAAGATACTAAACACCAGGATTTTCCTCCTCCAGGATTACCAAATATTAGACCTAAATCTCCATTTCCTAAACCCCCTTGTACCAAATTATTAATATTATCCCATGGGGTTGGTACTGTTTTTCTATTATCCTCTCTATACCTGGATTCAACATCTTTAAGATATTCATGTCCTATGTTTTTATCTTGCCCGCTTTTCATAGCAGATTCAATCATAAATTTAATAGAATCGTAATCACCTACTTTAAGCATATCCACAGATTGTAATAGTGCCTTTTTAAGTTGTTGGTTTTTGCAAAAATTAGAAAACTCTTCCTGGACATATTTTAAATCCTCATCTGAAGCTTCATAAGCATGTCTTAGTTGCTCTTTAATAGATAATTGCAACACTTCATTTTCTATTTTTTGGAGTTCTACTTTAAGAACATCCATAGAAACATTAGTATTATAGGTATCATAATACTTTATAATTTCCTTTATAATCCATTTATGGGCCGAATTGGGAAAATCTTCATCACTTAAAATATCTATAATATTTTGTAAAAACTCCTTAGATGTAAGGAGAGAAGAAATCACCTTAATCTGAAATGGATGACCATATTGTTCTATACTTTTTAACGTCAACTTTTATTTTTTAAATTGTTCAAAAACATCTTGTAACCAAAACCCTACATTTCTAATGATTCCACCTATTTGATCTTCCTCATACATTTCAAGAAATGTTTTTGGAAGATAATTAAGATCTTCATCTTCGGCAAGTTCTTTTAAATATTCCTTATCGGATTCATCAATCATAGGATTGGATAAATCCATTAATTTATAATTTAATTCTAACTCATCTATGCTATTTAATACCCTAGCGTATGTAATATTATCTTTAAATTTAGATTCACATATAGTTATTATATCCTCTAATGTAACATTAGGTTGCTTTAACTCAGGGAATTTTTTAAGTAAACCCTTTTTACCTAACCCCTTTACACCCCTAATCCCATCAGAATTATCCCCCAATAGTGTTTTATATATAATAAAGTTACTAGTTGGTATCTCAAATTTATCTTGAACTGTTTGAGGGGTATAAAATTCTTTCTCTATAGGTCTAAAAACTGCTACATTTTCATTTACCAATTGGAGAAAATCCCTATCACTAGATACTATAAATGCCTTATCATCATCCGATTTTATTAAAATTTTAGATAAATGGGCTATAATATCATCTGCTTCTACTTTATCTATAGATGCAATCTTAATAGGGAGAACCTTCAAATAATGAATTAATCTTACTAATTGATCTACTTTTGCGTCATGTTCATCCTCTAAGTTTTCGAAGATTTCCCAATTAGTGATTCGTTTAGTATTTCTACCTGATTTATAATCAGCAAGAAGATTTTTTCTATTATTTGAAGATCCTGCCCCATCAAAAACCACATAAACCTGTGTGGGTTGGATTTGTCTTATAAGTACACCTAAAGATCTTAAGAAACCACCTAATCCCCCTACATGCATTCCTTTAGAATTTACCATATTTAAAATAGCAAAATTTCTAAAAAATAAATTTAAACCATCTATAAGTAAATAACGTTCACCAGATTTTTTGGGTGAATTATTTTCTTGAACTTGATTAAGAATATCTTGAGGACTACCTGTTTTCATACAACCTTTAAATTAAATATACAAAAAATATAACGCTATACCAAAGAACCTATACGGGTTCTTCAGTAAAAGCGTTTACATAAATATCCTGAGATTCTTCATCCCCAACTAACTTAAAATCATCCCCTCCAAGAATTTTTGCCCATTCTTCAGATTTAGACTTTTTATAATTATTAATTGCATTAGGATTTTCCTCTATAAAGCCATGGGGAGTCATTACAATTTTACCTCTTGTAGTAACCCCATTAATATGGTTTTTATCTATCTGGATATTTACACGTTTAGCAAATTCTACCTGTTTGCCATCTTTAATTGCCTTAATCTTAGATGTACCAGCAGACATAATATTACCAAAAGTAACTACAAAGGTGGAGTCATACCACATTGCATAGCCCCCCTTGTTCATAAGCTTGGGTTGACCCATAGGAGATTCAGGTTTTAATGTCCATACTTTATTAATACAAACTAATGTATTAGTATACTTAGAAGATTCTTTACGGGATAATGTAATTTTTTGGTTTACATTATTCGCAAATTGTGTTGACATTGCACCCGCGTTCCACTCATTATTATTTTTATTAGAACGAATAGATAATTCACAGGGAATACTACCAATAGAATCCCATAGGAATACTAAATCATAGGGTAAATTACCTTTTTTCTGTTCGTCAATTAAATCAAGAATAAAAGTAGCTACATCCTCAATAGTATTTAGACTTTCCCTATCTGCATAGATAAAATCACCTTCATACCCTAAAACCTCTCCGGTATTTTCATCAGCTATGGGATTCACTTCTAACCCCATTTGGATAGCATGTTCCCAATTCCATTTCATCTCTGTAATAATAAAAACAGGTAAAATGCCATTCTTTTGGGCAGAAACGGCAGTTTCAATTAATGCAGTGGTTTTGCCAGTGTCAGAATGACCTCGCAAAAGCACTATATGTCCCATTGGAATACCCGGAATTGATGTTACGGTTTGAAATGCATCCGATAAAGGTATCCACTGTTGGTCCTTAAACTTAACATTTTGGTCCAGCCCCTTTTTGGTTTTAAAACTTTTAAGGTCAAATTTAGATTTGATTTCTTTGGAGACTGCCTCCGATAATGATTTATTTTTTCTAGCCATTTCTACTTAATTAAAATGGTAAATCATTTGTTGAATCACTAAATAGATCATTAAATTTATCTGCTTTAGTTTTCTTAGTAGCATCAGTATCTAAAGAATAATTATTATCCGATGATGGTGGAGGTGGGAATGAGGACTTACTAGTATCAACTTTTGATTCAGTTTCAGAATCTGGGTCTAACCAACTTTGGAGGAATCCTTTAATTTCATCAAACGAATATTGTTTAAATATTTTAAAGGGATCAGCTTGTTCGTTAAGATACTTTTGAATCTCATCTTTATCCTCGGCAATGGGTGTTACTTTAAGTGATACAGTAGCTGTTGTTTTATTGTAGGGTGTACCTGTTACTTCTGGTCCTACTGTAGTAAGTTTGATATCACGTCCATCTAACATATCAGTATAATCACCTATTTCTTCATCAGCTGCCATGTTGAGGAATGTTTGATAAATTTCCTTACCAAATTGCCACAGTTTAACACCTTCATCTTCTTGGCCTCGTACTAGTACAGGGGCAAAGATACGTGTTTTTGGGTCTAGTTTTTTAGCTAAACGCCAATTTTCTCTATCACTGCTCTGACGTAATTGTTTAGCAAATTCCATAATGGGATCTTTTTGCTTCCAATTAGCTGGAGATGCAATTACTCGTTGTCCAATCCCATAATAAAACATCATCTCCGTAAATGGAAATTCAGGGTTAAATTTTGATGGTACAATTCGGACTGTTTGTTTACCAATACTAGGTTTCCAAAATAAATTTTTCTTTTGTCCCCCTCCTCCTTGTGGCTGTTGTGTATTGAGCGAAGCCAGACGCTGTTTAATGACGTTTAAATCCATACTATAACATTTTAGGTTTATATAATTGCTGTAAATATACGAAGCCTTTTTAGGCTATCCAACTAAAGTTCAATAATTTTATGAATCTTAGTTTTTAGTTGTTTAAACTCATCCCTATTAGTAAGTAGGATAGAGTTTCTATAATGTCTCCATTCAATAGGAAACTTAGTATCTACTACACCTCCATTTAGTTTACGAATAAGCTCATTTAGAGCATTGATGGTGTAAAGTGTGTTAGATTCTTTTTTTCTATGTACTAGAATAGTACCAGAAGGAATTTCTGATAAATTAGTAGTATCTACATTATATGTGCAAGCGTATTCATTAGTGGATTGAATGTATAAAATAAATATCTTCCCATATAAAATATCATATGTGGAAGAAATGTCATACACCAATTCATCTAAATCCTCAATTGTAGAAAACGTACAAAATAATTTATTCCCAGCCAAACCTTCTAAATTTATATCAAAACTATCTAATGAAGTTCTATTATAAATATTAGAGGGATTGTAAAGAAGAGTAGTTTGTTCCATAACTTAATTTTATTCGTAACCCAAATTCTTTAAATAGCATTTTTAACTCATCTATTAAATATTTTTCTGATTTGTGAAAATCAAATAAAAATGAATCGTAGTTATACAATACTAGTTTGGTTTGTTTATTTTTTAGTGTCTTAAATATCCTCCACAATATAAGAACATTATTTGCGGTTTCCAAATTCTGTAGCAAATAATTTAATAGTTTTGGTGGGTTTATATCCTCCAATTTATCTTTTTCAAATTTATATTTAGATATGGGACATTCAATAAATCCATTGGTATTAAACTCCTCCCAAATTATATTAGTAAATTGTTTAGCTTTTTTGAAAAACTCTAATTCAGAATATTTACCAAAATTACCACTATATAGCATCTTAAAGGTAAGTTGTTTTGCTTCCTTATATTCTACCCCATACATTTTAGCAAATGCTTCATGTATATCCCCTTCATTAAATTTATAATCTATGAGTTTAGCCAATAATGAAGGATGGTAGGCTGATATATCCATTTCTATAAATAAATCATTAGAGGGTATAAATGCCTCCCTAGAATCATCTTTTTTTGATAGAGCAGAATAATTTACTCCTCTGAATTTATTAGAAGGTCTAGTAGTTGTAGTTTTGAAGTTATATTGAGTATAGACAGTGTCATTGTGTATGCTATGGAATTTTTCTTCAAATTTGTCTTTACATATTCTAATTCCATTGGACTCGAGGGCGTAGAATGCCACTGTAGATTTTCTGTTATAAAAGTCGTTGATAGGTTCATCGATATAAAATTTTAAATCATCATATAAATTTTCACAATACTCAAAGTGTTTAGTGACAGGAATTAAAATATTTAAATCCTTTTTAACGGGGTATTTAGAGTAAAAATGATTATGGGTTTTTGTAAATGGTTTTTGGTAATTAGCTTTATTTAAAGTTAAATCAATAATATTAGAATGATATATATAATGTAAAATCTCTTTTTTGTCCCTAACATATATAGTATCAAATCTATCTAACCAACTAATACCTAATAGATTAAGAGTTTCTGAATGGTTAATAGCTACTATGTAGCCATTATATCCTAAAGGTTTAACATAAATTAAAGAAATAGGATTATTATCCGCAGGATGAATATTATAGTTAAAAGGAATTACCTCAATAAATGCTTTAGTAGCATCCCTAGTAATAAATTTATCTAATTGATCTTTAGTTTCTATTAACCAAAACATTTAGTAAATATACAAACTAATTTACTAGTATCCACCTCCTCCCATAGATCCTCCTGAGGATGGAGTAGGGGGGGTATAAAGAGTACGTTGAGTTATAGCACCACTTCCGGGTGTATTAGCAACTGCGATAGGTTGAGTTCTAGTAGTTGTAGTTAGTTGAGATGGTGTACTAGAACCATCTTCTCTATAAAACTGTAAATAATTACCTTCTAAAAATTGAGTTAATCCATTTTTCTTCAATCTTTTAGCTGTTAATTCTGTTATGTTTTTATTTGCTCTAGATACTTGATCTCTTTTTCCTATTAGAGTCCAAAATATTTTAAAAGGTGTTAATAATTCTAGGGCATATTTAGGATCTTGTTGTAATATTGCATCATGGTGTTTTTTACTTGTTTCCGCATATACAGCTTCGTTTACCCTTACTGTAAAATATCTCATAAATCCCCCCAATTGGTAATCTTTTTCACTAGGGGATATAAATAAGTGGAAGGGGATAATTCTTTCTTTTTCAACTAATTGGTCAGTTATAATAGAATACATTCTATTATTTATAGTATTTGAAGCTTGATTAGTTATTTTATTTAAAGATTCTTTAGGTTCTACCCCTAAATATGGAGGATTAAAAGTTTTAGGGTCCGTAACATTATCATTTCCTAATCTAGTTAATAACCTTTGGGGTTTATCATTAGGGGTTTTGCCAGTAAAAAAATTACCTGTATGTGAAGCCCAGTAATAACCAACATACTGTCGTAAAGTTTCTACTACTAAAAATTCTCCTCCTTTAGTATATAAATTAGTTTTTATTTTATTTTTAGGATAATACATTATTGATATTTTTTAGTACCTGGCACTAATCTAGATGCATTACTAGGAATCGGTTGTTTATCTAACCATGCAAAAGGGTCTACACAAAACTGAGTTTGCCCAGATTCTCTTAAGGGGGAAGAAGAAGGTGGTTGGAAATATATTTCTATGTGTAAATGCTCACCACTTGACTTGCCCATGTTGCCCTGCCATGCTACTACATCTCCAGCGTTAACGGGTCCGGGATCTGCACCTATGTATTTAGAATTATGTCCTAACCACACTTCATAAGACATCATTGTCCCTCCAGGTGCCCCATCCTGTATTAAAATTTTAGATGCAGGAGTGATTCGAGGGTAAAATGGTCCAAAACCTCCTGGGTTATTTCCTGCTCTCATGCTACCACCTATAGGGGCTATAATTCGTGCTTTAGGATCATTACTTACTGCTATATCAGCCCCTGAATGGACTTCGTTAGATGAAAATCTACCGGATGTCATTGGACTAGTAATGCTTGCATATTTACCATTAGTTTTTAAATACTCCGAATGGAATGGCATCCATTGTGGAGGGGTTTGTTGGAAATTGGCATTTATATAACCATCAGGATCTGTTTTTATAAGTCTAGGCCATACTTTAAGTTCTGCGGTAGCATTGGCCGCAGGTAACATAGAAGCAGCACCTGAGTATTCTGAATCTCTACCTCCTACTGTTTTAACCGAAGCCGCAGTTGAAACATCATTAGCATCATCTAATGCATTAGCAATACTAAATAATTTACTAAATAAAGCCTTTTTATAATCTACAAAAGGTTTTATGGCATTATTAGCTTTCTCTCCTTCGGCAATTGCGGGTGCGGATAATGTACCTATTTCTGTAGTCCACCCATCTACAGATATGTTATGGTTAACTTCTTTAACTAATAAATCTACTTGTTCTGCAGTATATGTTGGGGGTAAAACATTCTCTGATACTTTAAACTTTTGAAATAATTTAATACCTGAAATTCCATCTAATGTAAGTGTTAAATTAAAAGGAAGGAAAAAAGGAGGAGATATATTACCAGTATTGGATAATTCCCCTACTAACATTTGCGCGTAAGTTTTATTTTTACTTTCAAACCCACTTAAAGATTCTGCATTATATTGCATTTTTGAATAAGTAGGATATAAAAATGTTATCATATCATTTCTTACGTCCCTAAGATTTTTACCAGAACTAGATGATATATTATTATAGGCAGATAATTTTTCTTTAATTATTCTATCTTGTAATCCTCTATTATATTGGGAAAAGTTAGTTGCATTAGCTCCTGGTTGGTTTCCATTAACTTGGGAACCTATGGCTATAGCGGTAGCAAAATCATTATTTAACTCTGATGATAATTTTACATCTCTTACAAATGAACCATTTCCCCCAGGGGTTACACCAAAAGCATTTATAGTAGTTACGGTGCTACCATTGTCAAGAGCTAAGGATCTATATTGGGGAGGAATTCTATCTACTATTTTTACTAGTCCTTCATCATCTATTTCTACTTTAAAATTATTAACACCTCCTAATGCATTATTAATATCCCCTAAAAGATTTTGCAGAAAATTTAGTGCCATTATATCTCCATCCGAATTAGCAGAATTATTTAAACACCTTGCAACATGCTCAGTATTAACTAATATATTAGCTATTCTCCCTACATATTTTTCACCACTTACTTTAAAGCCCGTATTCATATCTCTTACGACCCCATTTAATTCTGTGTTATGTAAATCGGGGAAACCACTTGCATCCTGTAAGTTAGTGTATGGGATTATACACACTTTAGGATTACCAGATAATTGTCCAGGCACACTGAGCATGTAATTTTTATCTGTTTCAAATTTTTGAGTACCATTACCAAAATTCATATCTATTTTAGTAAAGGGAGTTGCATTGCGCTCACCATCGTAAAACATCATTTTACGATTTATTATAGAAATAAGGCAACCAAATTTTATATATGATTGTACCCCATTAATACCTTCATCAACAGGGGCTGTTACGCCTGAAACATATAATATAGCATCTTTTATAGTAGCCGTACCTGATTTACCATCTTGATTTAGATCAACATCAAATAATTTAAAATCCCTAACTTGTGTAGAGAATTGCCCAGCTACTAATTTATCACCTATATTAGCAGCTGCTGCTTCGGCTTGTGCAGTTCTTTCAGATATGGTAGCTCCTCCTTCTTTTACACTTAAATTAGTGCCTCCTGCTCCTGCTACTTGAGCGGGTGAAGCTGATATAGCTTCAGGTGCGCTTGATTGAATTAAAAATATATAAAAATGTAACAGTGTTGGTGATTTAACTCCTAATACATTAGCCTCTGCACTAACTCCATCTGTTGAAGATCCACCCGCCATCGCTTGAGTATCAACTACAACTTGGTTTGCTGCTTGGTAAAATCGAAATTTTTCATTAAGACTACTATTTGTAGAAAGTAAAGGACCAGAATTTAATTTTAAGGATTCTATTATACTACCTAAACCTATTAAATTTACTGTACAATCATAGGATCCATCTTTATTGAATGACCAGTTAAATTTAGTTATTTTCCCATACACAGCATCATAGTTGCCATCACGGTCTTCTCTCTCACCCTCTATTAAATCATATATTTGGAATTGAGTTTTATTACCTGTTAACACTGCATCAGCTGCAGGGCTTAAAAAATCATCCATTTCCTCTTTATTCCCAGAATTATTTATGTATACTGAATGACCAAATTCCAATAATAAGGTGTAACCAGGTCTTAAATATAGGGCATCAATTAGAGCAAATTGATTTCTACTGAAACATTTTATGTTAATTGTAGCTTCAGATAAAGCACCATTATTATAAAATTTAACGGATGCATCTGTAATACCAGGCATAGGGACATATCCACGTTCATCTATACCACCCCACCCATAAGCACCATTGGAAGAATTAATGCCACTTCTAATACCTGATTGATTAGATGTACCACCATGTAATATAAGATTTTTAGCTAATGAATCTCCTTTTATAAAATCTTCAGATATTCCTAGGTCTAATAATCTTTGTAATACTGTTCCTTGTTTTGTGGGAATTGTATCTGTTCTCGTAATGGCACCCGTGTATGCTTCAATAGTCTGTATAGTAGCAGCTCCCGTTTCAGTATTAACAGTAGAAACAGTTATATCTTGAGTTAAGTCAGGAAAAGGACCTTCATTACGATCCTCTTCAGTGGTAGTTTGTACAGTAGTTATAACACCATCCTCTTCGGTTGTAATAGTTGTATCAACTGGTTTAGGGATAACAGGGAAAGCAGCTCCAAGAATATCAATATCATCACTAAGTCCAGTATTTACTCGATTTTCTATATCAGTACCCCCTATATCAATTAGGGTTCCACTTTCATAATCTGTAACAGCAGCATCATATAATATTTGTTCCTCTGTAACTACTACACCATCACCATTTACATCAGGACCAGTTGGAACGGGGGTATTACCCGTAGATCCTAACCCAGACTGAATAGGTTCGTTAATAGTAAATCCTGTAGCAGCAGGAGGGGGTTCAACGACAGTAGTAGTAGTAAGAAAATGTTCACCCACATCAACGGATGATATAAGTCTTAAGAAAGGAGCTTTTGAGTTTATTACTTGCAAATCATTATTACTATATGACCGTTGGCCTAATAATGACTGCCTGTTATTTATCTGCTGCCTTACATAATCCTTAAAAACTTCTCCTAATATATTTGACATAACTTATAATTTAATAACCTCCTCCACCTCCTCCACCGGAAACTGAAGAGACTCCGGAACCACCCACAGATATCCCACCTCCATTAGAAGATGGAGATGAAGTAATAGAAGTACCAATACCATTTGCAATATTATAGTTAGATACTATAGTATTAACATCAGTAGGTATTCTTAATTGTATCCCCCCTTTTAAAGATACTGAGTCTGCGGGTACTAAATCAGGGTTAGCAGCTGCTATAATCCAATACAAACTTGTATCTCCATAAAATCTATTAGCAAGAACATCTAATCTATCTCCAAATTCTGTAATAGCATATATATCATTAGAACTTAAAGGTATAGAAGGATAATAACTTGAAATATAATATTGTGCTCCAACATTAGCAACATCTTGGTTTTCATTTCTAGCTAAGCCTATTCTTTTGTAACGTGACATATTATTTTATTTTTATTCAGGTAGTTGTGGTCCTATAAACGTTGATCCCCCTAAAGAGGGAGAAGAATTAGTTGTATCTGCATCTACAAAATTAGGTATACCATCCTGATCTGCGTCAATTCCAAAAGGTAAAGCTAAAGGATCATCGGAATTAAATGTATTTCGTTTATTGTATAAATCAGTTGTACCATCTGTTAGAGATATAAATTTAGACTTATTACTACCGGCACCTGAGCTTGGGTATTTGCCTGATGAATTAGCTACTTTAGATACTAGGAAATCATGTATAGGTATAAAGGTAGCATCTACATTTATGACTAAAGGTAATTCTCCCACAGAATCATCATCATTATATTTTTGAGCAGATTCATCAAATGTACCCCCAGATACATTAATTTCATAAGGAGAATTTTCAGGAACAGTTATATTAAAGCTTTGGAAAAACCCAGGTACATCATATAAGTACCATCCCATAGTCATTTTTATAAGATTACCTCTCATAAATCCAGATGATTGATAACTAGGAGCTAAAGTGGAGGCTAAATAATTTAATTTTCTATACATAGGATTTAATTCTGCTTTTGATTGCGCAGCTACAGTAAATCCTATACTTATACTTCTTTCAAATCCTTCATAATTATAAAAATTATCTCCCCTACCTACGTATTTTATAGACGACCAATTAGCTGAGTAATTATCACTAAAGGCATTTATAAATGCTGGAAAATGTACATATGTAGTATTACTAGTATTAGTATTGATTACTGCAAAATTAAATTGTATAAAATCATTAACTGGGTTAGTGTCCCTACTAGGTCTAGTCCCTGAAGTATTTTTAGGTTCAAAAGCTGTAATTTTATTAAGAGCTTCTAATTTGGTAGAATCTACCGAATAATCAAATACCCCTTTAAAACCTGTAGTTAACGGTACCTTTCCAGGATCACCTGCGTTTACCCTAGTTTCTAATACTTTATTGCTTTGATATGATGGAGCTGATGAAATTGTGGTTCTTCTAAATTGTTCAAAATCACCTCTTTCTTCAAGTATAGTTTTTCTAAAGTCCTCGCCTACTGTACCAACAGTAATAAATCCGGGTGCCTCTAAAATATTTTTCTGTGTCCAGGATGCTCCGTTATTTTTATTTTGTAACTCGGGATTCATCTTGCTTATGTCCCCTATACCTTGATTTGCATAAACATTAAAATCAAAGGTCCTAGTTCTATTACCATTTTGTTCTATGTGGTTTTTTTCTACATTAAAAAATAATGGATCAGATTCAATAGCACCAAATATATTTGATACTCCTATATAATTAGTATATTTAAAAGTAGGAGTGGGACGTGTAAATACAGAATAATTAGATTGTGGTGTTAAATTTTCTAAACCTAAAGCATTGTCAAGGTTACTGCGTATAAAACGATCTAACTTTTCTACTCCTTTATCATATAATGAAGGTACAGTAGCGGATAGAGCATTACCCAAAAACCCTAAAAATCCCCTTCTTCGCCCTAATCTAGTTAAACCCCCTTGAATAGCACTAGCTCCCTGTCTAGCTAATCTAATTAAATTAAAAGTATCTCCCTGCAAGGTACCACCAAAACCTTCCCCATAAAATCCAGAATTTAATAAAGTAGCGTTATTTGCACCCGTTCTTTGATCTGCAAACCTTATATTAGTTGTTCCCGCTCCTAATCCTTCAGTACCTGGACCCGCAGGGTATGATATCATAGCACCACCCTCGTTAAGTGTTATTAACCCATGATTTCCTATACGTTGGGTACCAGTTAATTTTTCATCCTCAGAGAGATAAAACTGGTTAAATATTCGGGATAGAGCTACTAATCTATTATCATTAAGAGCTAAAGTATTTGCTCTCCTTCCAAAAGGATCTACATTATCTAAATATCTACCAGGTGTAGGTTCTCCTTTACTTCCCGCCATAAAATTTAGACCATTTTCTAAAATTTCTTCAGCACTCTGTGCAGGATTAAGAAAATTAAATTCTTGGGGATCTGTTTGTTTAAGTAAGTGTAGACCAAAAGCATTTCCTGCTGTTTGACCCTCTATAGTAAGTCTTTTAGTTTCTAAATCATTATTAAATTTACCACCCCCTTGTGTTAATGGGCCTACATTAGATAATAATTTTTGTTTATCTAAAAAAAGACCTCCTTCAGTAGAACTTAAAAATCTACTAATTCTACCGGCATCTACATAGGCCCTACTTGCTGCAGTTGTAATGCCACCCCTAATTATACCATCTCCAGCACCCAAAGAGATATTAGTAGTAAAAGGATTTCCTATTCCTATGGCATTAGCTATTTCTGGTGGAACTGCTGCTAAAGGAACATTAGGAAGGGTTTCAGTTGATTGTTGGTCTTGAGGTGGTATAGGGGTTTGAACAAAAGGTTGACCACTATTGCCACCTCCCCGTCTATCTGAACCGTAAGGAAGAGATTTTAAATTAGTTGTTAGATTAATTAACGGCATTTAATCTACTTAATTTATGTAGTTATTGTACTAGAAAAATTTCCTTGTGCACCTGGAGGGGCATTATCTTGATATCTAGGAGGTGTATTTCCATTTAGATCTAAAGTAGAAGGATTAGGTTTACCAGGTATTTCTGGTTCTCCATTTAAAGAATACTCATTATGTAATGCAGAAAATGTTAATAAATCATTAAGAACTGGATTACCTTCATTACCTCTTACATTAGATAAAGGAGATTGATCTAAACTAATAGGGGATAAAACTTCTCCATCCACATTTATAAACTCAGTTCCAGCTTCTGTGGGTGGGGGTAGGTTAGGTTGATTCATAAATCCTGGTCCTCCGTTTAAATCCGAAAAAACAGATCCTTGGGTATTAAATTTTGATAATATGTCAGGCATAATTGTGGTTTATTATAAATATTATATAATTAAAAACTATTATAATCCTATTCTTGAGGTGTTATTTGCAACAGATTTACCCACTAAATTACCATCCATACTAATTTGACTCCCCCTTTCAGTGGCCGCTATTAATTTATCTACCCTACCAATTAAAGCTGAATTTGAAGAACCTCCTCCTCCATTAGAATTTCCCCCTAAATTAGTACCCGCTATAATTCCATCTTTATTACCTACTATTGTATCCTGAGAATTTAAAGCAAATGAACCTTTGGGTCCACTTACAACTAATCCTCCTCTACCATCTATCATACCATCATCTACATCCTTAGCTAAAAGAGCTTTTACTCCAGCAACGGCTAAACCTATACCTGCTACTGTAGCTATTGCCATTAAGGGATTAGCAGCTACTTTAGCGGCAACTCCCGCTAGGGCAGCTTTTTCCTGCGTAGCAGCAAGAGTAGCAATTTGGGAAATTAGACCTATTAATTTTATACCTCCTATTAAACCTAATGTACCATATAATGCGAATGAATTTTCTAATATAGAAGCAAAAAACTCAGCTACAGGTGCTAGGGATTGTGCAATTTTTGCTATAGATTGATCTAATTGTTGTTGTAAACCTAACCTTTTTGCCTCTTCTTCATTGATACCAGCTAATTCACCTGCTTGTTCAGCAGTTAGTCCTTCATTAATTTTTTGTTGGAAAATTATTTTAGCAATTTGATCAGATGAAAGACCTAATGATTTTTCTATGGCTTGTTGTGCTAATCTATTATCACTTTGGAAGGCATTAAGAATATCCTGATTATTGGCTATTTCACCAGATAATCCTTCCATATCATTCATAAGAGCTAATCCTCTAGCTCTATCTAAATTTATTTGTTGTCCCGTAAGTAACTCTGCTTCGAGTTCGGCTCTAATGGAAGATTCAAAATCTAGTAACCCATCGGCAACATCTTCTACTTCAGATAAAGAAAGTCCTAATTTTCTCGCTGCAGCTGCTGCATTTACTAAAGCTTTTGGATTTTTACCCAATGAAACTTGTAGTTTTCCCGATACTTTCCCAGTATCATCTAATACTTGTTGAACATTTAGAGCTGCTTTCCCCTGAGCCCCTAAGGATCTTACTGTTTCAAAGGCTTGGTTTTCCACATCATCTATTGCAAACCCAAATGCTTCAGCTTGGATAGCTAATTTTGAAGTAGTTTCAGCACTTATTCCTAGTAATTTACTTAATTCAGTAGCCTGCTTTATAGTTTCTTGAGAAAAAGCAGAATTTACATTTATCCCTAATTCTTTAGATAGGGCAGTAATAGTTTCAATTTGATCTACTGAGGTTATTAATGAATCATCAAAACTAGAAAAATTTGTAGCTGATTGTCCAGTTAATTGTCTTGTTTCTCGTAGTGCTTCATTGTAAGCAAAAAAGTTATCGGTTAATGATTTACCTATTGATGCAAAATCCAAAAAAGTATTTAATGCAGTATTAAGCCCACCGGCTAATAATTTTGCATTAACTATTTGTTGTGAAAGAGCTTTTTCAGTTTTTGTACCGGATCTTTGTATTTTTTCTGCTTCTTCCTCAGCACCCGCAAGAGCCTCCGAAAAATCAAACCCTAATTTTTTAAATCCTTTTACTACTTTGCCTGTAACTCCTAACTGCTTATTAACAGTTTTTCTTATTTTTAGTTCTTTACGAGTTTCAGTAACTAGCTCTCTTTCGGTTTTAAAATTATTTCTTCTTGCTGCTTCAATAGACTTCTCTTCATCCGTTAAGTCTTTTCTATCCCTTAATTCTTGTTCGGTTAAACCCCTTAATTTCTTTGAATCAGCTAATTGCCGAGCCCTAGCCTCTACATTTGCTAAAGCCTGTTTAGCTATATCTCTTTCTTTTTCTAGTTGTTTTTCAGTAAGCTTTCTAGTTTGCTCCTGGTTAGCTACTATTTTATCCCCAACACTTAAAAGATCACCCTGTGCCTTATTAAATAATTTTATAAGTTCTAAGCCTTTCCTTCTTTCTGCATTTTCTGCTTCCAGCTGTTGTTGGATTTTCCTAGCCATTACCTTTTATTATAAATATTATTGATTAGGCCTTTTTACGGTAGAAGAATAGCTAGGTCTTTTTTTAACAAAATCGGGTACATTAACTTTATTAGTGTTAGCCATGTCTATATTAGTAGTATCCTTAGATTTACTTTTAGATTGGGCTCTTTTCATATCCTCATTTTGTTTATCGTAATGAGTTTGCAATTGATTATATGTAAATTTCCTCAACCATATAGGCATGTTGTATACCGTGTGGTAATCAAAGCCACCATTTCCATGAAAGACGATAGAATGGATCTGAGTGAATAAAAGAGACCTATAATTTTGCGTCTGGCCAAAAAAAATTTAATGTGAAGGGAATTTCTGTTTCCATTTGCGCACCCTCTTCATCGGTTACCGTAGTTACTAAATCAATATCAGGTTGAATATTTTTAATATAATTTCTTAACTCTCTAGCATCCATGGCTAAAAGGTGATTATCAACAAATTTTCTAACTGTTGCCCTATCAGTTTCACCATTTACAGAGGTTAACATGTATTTAGTTCTAGTAGAGATATCAGGTGATTCGTTTTTCTTAATCTTTTTCAACCCACGTAATTCATTATTTATAGCCATGTCATCTCTATGACATAATAATTTAAAAGTAATAGGTACACCTGAATTCGGTAGGGTATATGCAAATTCATTTACACCTTCTTCAAATAAAGAAGTATCAATTTTTTTATTTTCTAATTTACTTAAATCTGCCGTAAAAGTTTCACCCGATATTTCAAACTTATATTCTTTTCCATATCCTAAAATCCTAGCAGCGATTACTAAGGCATTTTTATCTCCAGTAATTAGATCTTTATAATCTATCTTACTTACTATAAGAGATTCTAATAATTTATCGATTACGGTACCTTTTTCAATATAGTTTTGGTTAGATAAAATATCTTCTTCTTTAGCAGTCATATATTTCATCTCAATTTCACCTGATGAAAGAGGGTTATCTTTAGAATAAACAAGACCTTTTGAAGGTAATTCTACTGTTTCAGTGGGGAAGTCATACTTTTTTTCAGACATAGATTACAATTTAAATAATAACTTTTTATTCAGTGATAAATATATAAAGAGATAAAAAAATTAAAAAAAAAGATTAATCTTCTGAGGTTCTCATAATCCGTATCTGTCTTTTGTGGCATTATAATTTTGTAATGCCTCAGCTGCACTCAAAACTTTGTCATACATTTTAATTGTAGATATACGTCCATCTAAAAAGAATCCTGATCTATTACCACCAGCAAAGATATTTTGTGCCGTTGCAAAACTTGTAGCAGATGATGTGCCTTGAGCAAATAAACTACCATTTAAATACATTTTTGCTCCATTTGTATTTGTTGTTCCGTCCCACAAGCAAACTAAATGATGCCATACATTTAGTGATGGATAAGTACTTCTAATATTT
>Ga0181369_1000140_pt1 | contig 20461 bp, 21 predicted proteins | sample LowvirmetaG_8_FD_130088 | JGI IMG/M metagenome (GOLD analysis project Ga0181369, IMG submission 130088) | Marine viral communities from the Subarctic Pacific Ocean - Lowphox_04 viral metaG | ecosystem: Environmental > Aquatic > Marine > Oceanic | place: Subarctic Pacific Ocean | collected... | reverse complement strand
GTTATACAGCAAATGCATTGCCTTTAGCTGGCGGTACTATGAGTGGTACATTAAATTTAAATAACAATACAATAAGTAATGTAGGCCAAATGTCATTTAATGACCCAGGACCAAACGAAGGACTAAGTTGGACTGGTGGTAACACAAAAATATATGAATCACCAAATGATTTAACAACAAACTCTGCAGGTAACTTACAATTTGTATATGGTTCAACTCGAAGATTAACAGTTAATAATACTGGTATAGATGTAAATGGAAATATTAAACTTGGAAGCGGTGATGGAATATTTATAGAAAATTCCAATGCAGCATATGGAGGACAAGTTATATTTCCTGGCGGTGGTATGTGGAGAACCAGCACTAATGCTCATACTGGTGCAATTAAAATAGCAATTCCATCTGCAGCTGGAACAGCTCCTGCGGATATGTTAAGTTTCTGGGTAGATATATTTGATTACACAACAAATGAATCTTTTAGTGTTTTTGTAGCAGGATATGCTTATCAGCAAGCAGGTTCTAATGAATGGGTTAATCAGACAGCACAGGTATTAACCACAAATCATCTAAAAAACTTCACAGTTAGATTCGGACATGATAGTACTTCTCATTGCGTGTTAATTGGTGAAACTACTTCAACATGGAGCTATCCACAAGTTACAGTCAGAGATGTACAAGTAGGATATTCATCAGATGTAGATGTTTATGATGATGGTTGGACAATTAGTTTTGTAACAAGCTTACCTACTATTGATGAAACTGTGAGCGATAATTTTCCATTTGCACAAGGATTAGCATCATCAGCTAATATACCGGTATATTTTGGTAGTACTGAAGAATTTAGATTTGAAACAGATGGCGACTTTCATGCTGATGGAGATGTTATAGCATCATCAACTTCTGTATCTGATATTAGACTAAAAGACAATATAATTCCAATTGGTGGAGCATTAGACAAAATAAAATCTTTAAGAGGAGTTTCATATACATGGAATGCCGGCAAGAAAAAAGGCAAACAAGATATAGGGTTAATAGCACAAGAAGTAGAAGAAGTAATACCAGAAATAGTTAAAGATAAAAAGATGCCATTAATGGAAGGTGCAGAACCAGATGAAACATATAAAACTATTGACTATGAAAAAATTATTGCAGTACTTGTAGAAGCAGTTAAAGATCAACAAACACAAATAGACGAATTAAAAAAGAAGATTAAATAATGCCAGTAGGTAGTGATAATATATCAATGCAACAAATTGCAGTCTCCGGAAGTTTTGAAGTTCAAACTAATTTAAGTTTATTTACTATAATTGACACCTATGCAGTAGGAAATCCATCAAGTGGAAATTTAAACTTAAATTCTATGGCAAACAAAGACTATCCAACAGTAACAACATCTGCAGCATCTTCAGTAACTACTACCAGTATGACGTGTAATGGGAATGTTACTGCTGACGGTGGCGTAATTGGAGGAATAACACAAAGAGGGTTTTATTTTGGAACAAATGCAAGTTATTCATCAAACACTCGAGTCGTAGCATCAGGTACTTCTACAGGAGCATATACATTATCAAGAACAAGTTTAACTGCTGGCACAACATATTATATAACATCATTTGCTGAAAATGCATTAGGCGAAAGACAAGGCTCAACGGTATCTCAAGCAACATCATCTCCTTCATTAACATCTTTTTCAGCTCTTTTAGATGCTGAAGGTGGCACTTTTAGTTCTGCAAATGCTGCATGTGCAGCAGAAGAAGTAGCCATAGAGACATGGTATCATGATGGCACAGGAACATTTCCTGAAAATACTGGTGACAATGTATATACAAATAGTGGAGGTACAGAAGATGCACCAGACGGATACTTTAGAGTTGATGCTGGTAGAGCAAATAAAGCAATAGAGTTAGAAGATGGCCAAACTGCTAGCAGCGGAATTTGTTAATGAATAACTTAAATAAACATACAGAATATTTAAATAACAAAGTTTATTTTACAAAAGATAACAGACTGTTAACTCCTAATGCTCAACCAGTTATGATGGGCTGGGAAGATCCTATAATGAAAAGATCTGCAGAATTAATATGCCATAACAAAGGAAGAATACTTAATGTAGGATTTGGGTTAGGTCTTATAGATACTTATATTCAATCTCATCGAGTACAAGAACATTGGATTATAGAAGCACACCCTGATGTACAAAATAAAATGAAAAAGGATGGTTGGGATCAAAAATACAATGTTACCTGTCTATTTGATAAATGGCAAAATGTATTAAATAAATTACCTAAATTTGATGGTATTTATTTTGACACTTGGAAAGAGTCGTTAAACCCATTTCATGAAATAGTACCTAATATATTAAAGCCTGGCGGTAAATACACATATTGGGCACCTGCAGATCTAGAAGTACATTCTGTATTTAAATCAAATAATTATAAAGTAGAAGAAGATACTATAAAATTAGATTATATAGCATCAAATCAAAAATATTATAACACTTCTAAAGATCTATTTAACTACAAACTAATAACCAAAAGTTATAATTAACCATGAATTATTTTAAAGGAATATTTATATAAAATGAAGAATGTAACAGTATTATTTCCAGGAGGCTTTAAGCCAATTACAGGAGCGCATATGGCTCTTGCACAACGATATGCTCAAAATCCAAATGTTGATAAAGTTATCATGTTAATAGGCCCAAAAGAAAGAGATGGTATAACTAGAGATACAAGTATTAAAATGTTTAATTTATTAAATAAAAATACAAACATTGAAATACAACCTACCAATTTTAATTCTCCTATAATGGCTGCATATGAATATCTATTTGAATTGCCAGAAAATACTCAAGGTCAATTTGCATTAGCTGCATCTGAAAAAGATGATGATTATGTTCGTGTTAAATCATTTTTACCAAATATAGACAAATATAAAACAGTTGGAGATCGATCAGGCAGAAAAATTCCAGCTGGCGTAGATGCTATTGAATTAACAGTTTCTGTTGATCCTTTAAAATATAAAGATGGTAATGCAATATCTGCATCCACTGTAAGAGCAGCATTAAATGCAGATGCATATAGTAAATTTAAAGCAAGTTATCCTAATTATGATGAATCTATAATAAAAAATATTTGGCAAATGCTTGGTGGAGCTCCGACATATGGAGATGTAATGGGAGAAGGTGATGGTCTATGGGCCAATATTCGTGCAAAAAGAAAACGTGGAGGTACACCAGCTAAAAAAGGATCTAAAGCATATAAAGCAGCAAAGAAAGCTGGAGATAAAATAAATAAAGAATCTATTGGTATACAAGAATGGTTCTTGCAAGAATTAGAAGCAGATGTAAATGAATTATTTGAGGATGGTGGATATATGACACCAAAAGGTTCTCAAGCACATGCTAAAAAAATTAAAAAATTAAGAAAAGCATTAGACAAACAAGACACTGAAGATGGATTTGTTTATAATTTTGATAAATATCCTAAAACAGTATTTGGTACAAAATATTTAAATGAAGGTGGATTAGGTGGACATATGTCACATCCATTTGATAAAAACAGATCACAATCATTATCATTTGCAGATTTCAAAGAAATGATTCAGCGTGGATTACAAGGTAGATTAGATATAGAATCAGCTGTTACTGAAAAAACAGACGGTCAAAATATATTTATGACATTCAAAGATGGTGAAGTTAAATTTGCTAGAAATAAAACAGAACGAAAAAATCCATTATCAGTAAAAGGATTACAAGCTAAGTTTGCTAATAGAGGACCTATATCTGCAGCATTTGGTGAAGCAGGAAATGATTTAGCAGCTGCATTTCAAAAAATTAGTCCAGAACAATTACAAAATATTTTTCAAAATGGAAAAGTATTTGCAAATATGGAAATTATATATCCAGATACAAAAAATGTAATAGCATATGAAATAGCAGTATTACAATTTCATAATTTAGTTGAATATGATGAAAATGGAAATGTAGTGCAAACAGATCTAGACGGAGGAAATATAGTACAAAAAGCTGTAACAGATGCAAATGCAGATATGCAAAACACATTTAATTTAATACCTCCTCAAAAAATTAAAATAGGAGCTGTAGAAAATTTTCAAGATTATCAAGATGCATTATTTAATGAATTAGATCAATTACGAGATAAGTATAATTTAAAAGATACTGATTCTGTATCAACATATCATAAAGCTTGGTGGAGAGACGTTATAAAAGAAAAAGCATCTAATGTAGGATATGACATTCCAGAAGAAATTATAGATCAATTAGTTACTAGATGGTCATTTAATGATAAATCAAATTCAATTGTTAAAATTAAAAAACAAATAACTAATCCAGAATTTGTAGAATGGGTTACATTATTTGATAAAAAAGATTTTAAAGTATATCAAAAACAAAATCTTGAGCCATTTGAATCTATATTTTTAAAACTAGGTGCAGAAATAATGAAGAATGCATCTAACTTTTTAGCAGCAAATCCAGCAGCAGCAGTACAATCAATAAGAAAAGAAATTGCACAAATAATACGTGAACTTAGATCTACTGGCGATATATCTAAAATGGAATTAGTAAAACAACAAATAGAACGAATTAAAAGACTTGGTGGATTTGAAAAAATAGTGCCAGTAGAAGGAATTGTATTTACGTACGGCGGAAATACATATAAGTTAACAGGTGCATTTGCACCTATAAATCAGATATTAGGAACGTTAAAGTATTCTAGATGATATTTATTATTAAATAATAGGACATATAAAAATGGCTAAATATAAACAACCAAAAAATGAAAAACACAAATCTAGAAAAGATTTAAAAGATTATACGTTAGATAAAGACGTAGAAGGTATGGTACCAAATGCATCTGGCGAACCAATGCCAAATGTAGAAAGAAAAGTAGAGTATGATGACATACTTGATAACGAAACAATGGTACCAGATGTAAAAGACGCTGATAATACATATGTTACAAAACAAATGGAAGACGGAGATGATAAACGTCCTGCTAACACTTTAAAAGTATTTGTTAAAAATCAAGAAGAAGATGCAGAAGAGTTAATTGATACATTAGCTCAAAAAGATGGAGGATATATGTCACAAATAAAAAAATTAACAAAAGAACAAAAAGAAAAATTAGTTCGTGAAATTGTTAAAAGAAAAGTAACTAAATTTCTATCTGAACAAGCTTTAAACACAATTACAAATGAGCAAGAAGAAGAAGAACCAGTAGCTGATACACCAGAACCACCTGCAGCTCCAGAAGCACCAGCAGAACCAGCACCTTCTGCAGAACCTGCTCCGGAACCAGAAGCAACTACAGAACCAGAAGCAACTCCAGAACCAACTGCAGAACCAGCTCCAGAACCAGAACCAGCTCCAGAAGCACCAACAGATGCTCCATCTGGGTCAGATGATAGAATTGCAAAGTTTATACAAGCACTAGAACAAAAACCAAATATTGTACAACAAATGAAAACAATTATGTCTGTTATTAATAAAATAACTGCAGACGATGATAGAAAAAGACAAATTGGAAAACTAATGTTATTAAAAAGAGCAATTGACAAAGCAGTCGCTCAAATAAATTAAAATTATGTCAAAAAAGTTACAAAATATAAAAGCAGTCAAAGAAATGATTGCCGGGACGCACAAGTTCCAAACTAAAAAAACAATTGGATTTTCTGATGCTAAACAAAAAGCAGAAAAAAATAAACGCCGAGAAATTGGAGATGTTTGGGAAGAAAAAATTGGTAATACTCTGTATCGAATAGAACAAAAAAATGGGTTTAGAGTTAAACAACCAGCTAACTCAATAGCACAAGAAGTTAGAGAACATCTTAACTCATATCCAAATTGTAAAAAAGATTGTTGTAAATCTACTTATAATCACCTAGATAAAAAAATGCAACGTATTCATGGTATGTGTTATGATTGTGTTATAGAAATGGAACATAAACTTCGTGTTACTGGTAAATATGAAGAATATGAAAAGAAACGTATACAAAATAATGCAGAAGCGTGGTTAAAAAGAGCAGAAGAAGATGTTAAAGCTTTAAAAATAGCATATACTGAACAACAACAATACGTAACAAATTCAGATGGATTAATGGAAACGTGGGACGCACAAATGACTCCAGAAGAATTTGAAGAAAAAGTAGAAACACAATTTGCAAAGTTTAAAGAAAACTTTTTAGAAAATTTAAATAAAGAAAAGGCAAATAATGATTAAAAAATATTGGAAAATTATATTAGGTATTTTAACTGGAATAGTTGGAATATTTTTTATATTATCAAAAAATAACTCTAAAAAAGCTAATGAAGCAAAAAAGAAAATTGACAATAATAATAAAACAATTGATAAATTAGATGGACAACTTGAAGAAGTTAAAAAACAAAAACAAGTTGCTAAGAAAAAAGTTGAAACAACAAAAAAGAAAATAGAAAAAACAAAAGAACAAAAAAAACAACCAGTTCCAAAAAAACCTAAAGTAGTAAAGTCTAAAGAAGAAGCAGTTAAATCAGCAGCAGCAAATATTAGAAAAAGAACTAGGAAATGAAAAATATTTTTATTATATTATTTATATGTCCATTAATATATTTTGGACAAATGGCAGATACATGTTTTACTAGTAAAGAAATTATTGATATTTCAGAAACATTAGATTCATTATATTATATGGATTCTATTAATAACGAAATAATTTCTCAACAAGAAACATTAATATCTGATTTAGAAACAGTTATAAGATTAGATTCTATAGAATTAATATATACAAATACAAAAGTAAAACTATTAAATGAAAATATAGATTTGTATATACAGCGAGAAAAATATTTAAAACCAAAATGGTACGATCATAAAGTAATATGGTTTGGAACAGGTATATTAACCACGCTATTCACCGGAAAGATGATCGTTGAAGTTGTTCAATGAGTGAAAAAAATATAAAACAGATAGTACAAGAGCAATATTTAAAATGTGCGAATGATCCCGTATATTTTATGCGTAAATTTTGTTATATACAACATCCTATCAGAGGAAAAATAAAATTTAATTTATTTCCATTCCAAGAAGAATCATTATCTACTTTACAAAATAATCGTTATAATGTAATTCTTAAATCACGTCAATTAGGTATATCAACATTATCAGCTGGGTATGCATTATGGTCAATGTTATTCAATGAAGACTTTAACGTTTTAGTCATTGCAACCACTCAAGACGTAGCAAAAAACTTAGTAAGTAAAGTTCAAATAATGAATGAAAATTTACCAAGTTGGTTAAAAACACAAATTGTTACTAATAATAAATTATCATTAAAATTTGCAAATGGATCTGAAATTAAAGCAATATCTAGTTCGTCAACAGGCGCACGTTCTGAAGCATTGTCATTATTAATAGTTGATGAAGCAGCATTTATTAGAAATATTGAAGAAATATGGGTAGCATCTCAAGCTACATTATCTACTGGTGGTGGTGCAATTGTATTATCAACTCCTAATGGTATTGGTAATTGGTTTCATCAAACATGGGTAGATGCTGAAAATGGTATTAATGGATTTGAAACAATTAAACTGCAATGGAATTTGCATCCAGAAAGAGATCAATCTTGGAGAAATGATCAAACAAAACTATTAGGCGAAAGAGGAGCAGCTCAAGAATGTGATTGTGACTTTATATCTTCTGGCCATACTGTTGTAGACGGATTAATATTACAAGAGTTTGAATTAAAATGTCAAGACCCAGTTGAAAAAAGAGGTTTTGATAATGGATATTGGATATGGGAATATCCAGACTATACAAAAAATTATATAATTGTAGCTGATGTTGCTCGTGGAGATGGAGCTGATTGGTCTACATTTCATGTTTTAGATGTAGAAACAATAACACAAGTTGCAGAATATAAAGGTAAACTACCTCCAAAAGATTTTGGAAATATGTTAGTAACGGTTGCAACTGAATGGAATAATGCATTATTAGCAATAGAGAATGCAAACATTGGATGGGCTGCAATACAACCAGCATTGGATAGAAATTATGAAAATATATTTTATACATATAAAGATGATGGATATGTTGATTTAGAAGTTCAATTATTAAAAGGATATGATATAAAAGATAAAACAAAAATGGTACCAGGCGTATCAACTACATCTAGAACTAGACCATTAATGATATCAGCATTAGAAATGTATATGCGTGAAGGAACTCCAATAATAAAATCAAAAAGATTAATACAAGAATTGTTTGTATTTGTTTGGTTGAACGGAAAAGCTCAAGCACAAGTAGGATATAATGATGATTTAGTAATGGCTTATGCAATAGGATTGTGGTTGCGAGATACTAGTTTAAAATTAAGACAACATGGTATTGACTTAAATAAACGAGCATTATCCAAAGTACAAAAGACTGATACTACAATTTATACTGGAAATGATACTCGTCCATCTGATGCATGGAATTGGCATAATGGCGAAAATGATGAAAATTTAACATGGCTTCTGTAGTAAGTTATATTTATATATAAATAAAAAAGAAACAATATGGCGTCTTTAAGAAAACGTTTACAAAATTTATTCTCTACTAATGTAGTAGTTCGTAAATACGGCAAAGATCGACTTAAAATAGTTGATACAAATAAATTACAATCTACTGGAAATTTATCTCAAACAAGATTAGCAGATAGATATAGTAGACTACATGGGTCTAGAAAACATGCTCAAGGTTCATATGGCGGATATGATTCAAATCATTATTCACAACAGAGTCGTATGCAATTATATACAGATTATGAAATGATGGACAAAGATCCTATTATATCTTCTGCATTAGATATATATTCAGATGAGTCATCATTAGCAGATCAATTTGGAGAAATTCTAACAATTAAAACAAACAAAACTCCAATACAGAAAGTATTACATAACTTATATTATGATATATTAAATATTGATTTTAATATGTGGCCATGGATTAGAAATTTATGTAAATATGGAGATTTTTATTTAAAATTGGATATAGCAGACGGATTAGGAATATTAAATGCGAGACCATTATCTGCATATGAAATAGAACGATTAGAAGAATTTAATGAAGAAACTGGTGAGTATGAAATTAAATTTAGACATTCTTATTCTGAATTAGATGAATATGATGTTTTTGAAATTGCTCATTTTAGAATGATATCTGATTCAAATTTTTTACCATATGGTAGATCAATGTTAGAAGGAGCTAGACAAGAATTTCAAAAATTAATGATGCTTGAAGATGCAATGTTAATTCATAGAATAATGAGAGCGCCAGAAAAAAGAATTTTTAAAATTGATATTGGTAATATTCCACCAAATGAAGTAGATTCATTTATGGAAACAATTATTAATAAAATGAAAAAAATTCCATATGTAGATAAAAATACTGGTAATTATAATTTAAAGTTTAATTTAAATAATATGTTAGAAGATTATTACTTGCCTGTAAGAGGAGGTAATAGTCAAACACAAATAGATACATTGCCAGGAATGGAATTTACAGGTATAGATGATATCGAATACGTAAAAAATAAAATGATGGCTGCTTTAAAAATACCAAAGCCATTTTTAGGATATGATGAAGGCGTTGAAGGAAAAACTACATTAGCTTCAATGGATATTAGATTTGCTAGAACAATTGAAAGAATACAAAAAATTGTTGTTTCTGAATTAGTAAAAATAGGAATTATACATTTATATTCGCAAGGATATGAAGGAGAAGACTTAGTAGGATTTGAATTAGAATTAACTGCACCATCAATTATTTATGATCAACAAAAAGTTGCATTAATGAATGAAAAGATTCAATTGGCAGTAGCAATGAAAGATTCTAAACTATTATCAGACAAATACATTTATGAGTTTATATTTAATATGTCTGAAGAACAGTGGTTAGAAGAGCGTAATAACGTAGTAGAGGATCTAAAATTAAGATTCCGTCAAAATCAAATTGAGCAAGAAGGAAATGATCCAACTCTAACTGGAACATCTTATGGTACTCCTCACGATTTAGCTTCATTACATATGAGTACAGATGATGTAGAAAACAAAGATACAGGCGGAAGACCTCCAGAAGGAATTAAATATGGTCAACATGATAATGAATTTGGATGGGATCCAACCGGAGCAAAAACATTAAAACAAGGAACAGATCCTAAAAATTTCACATCAACATTTCAGCCAAATGATAGAATGAAAAATAATGTTACTAAAGCAACGGCAATGGAAAATGCTAATATTATTAAAAAATTAACATCAAAAAAATCTAAAATATTAACTGAAACTGACAAAAAATTAAATAATTCTTCTTCTTTATTAGACGAAGATAATATTTTATAATTAAACCATATTTATATGAAAAGGACTATGTATTAAAGTGATGAAAAATTTAAAACATTCAAAATATAAAAATACAGCGATACTCTTTGAAATATTAGTTAGAAAGTTAACTTCTGAGTCATTGACTACAGACAAATCTTTAACAATTAATATTATAAAAAAATACTTCGGAAAAAATACAGAATTATCTAAAGAATTACAATTATATAATTCTTTAATCAAAGAACAACTTAAATCAGAAGCGTCTGTATTAGATTTTATTCGTACTTGTAAAAGTGCACATAATCATCTAAACAAAAGCGTGCTTAAGAGACAACGTTATAATTTAGTAAAAGAAATTTCAGAAAATTTTAATTTCACAAAAATTTCTAAAATTAGAATTAATAATTATAAAACATTAGCATCTATATATAAAATATTTGAATATAATGATGTTGATAATCCTAAACAGTTATTAGAATGCAAAACCGAAATTGTTGGACATATTTTAATAAAAGAAGAAACACAACCAAAGGTAGATAAAATTATCGAAGCATATAAGTCTCAAAGTCCTGACACACGATTATTAACATATAAATTATTAGTAGATAAATTTAACGAAAAATATTCAGGTTTAAATGAAAGTCAAAAAAATCTTTTAAATCAGTATATTACTCACGTTAATGATACTGAACAATTAAAACAATATTTTAGAAAAGTTATACCATCTATTAAGAACGAATTAAAAGAGCAAGTTTCATTAGTTACAGATAAAGCAACTAAAATAAAAATTGATGGATTATCTAAAATGCTATGTAATGTTGAAACAATTAAAATTGTTAAAGAATCACATATTTTATCATTATTAAGATATTATGATTTAATAACTGAATTAAAGAAAGTAAATAAATGAAATCTTTTTTAAAAGAAATAGAATCTAAATTTCAAGAAATAAATGAACGTGATTGGGATGGCGATGGCGAACAAGAGTCTGACAAAGATGAATATATGGGAGTCAAAGACAAAGCTATCAAAAAAGCAATGAAAAAAGAAGATGCTAAACCTGACTTTTTAGACTTAGATGGTGACGGAGATACTGAAGAAGATATGAAAGACGCTGCTAATGAAACTATAAAAACTTCAGATCCAAAAACAGCAATGGACTTACAAAAACAAGATCCAGATGCAGAAATTGAATTAACAGAAGATGAATTAGCTGAAATGAGTACTACTGGTGGAGTAGCTGGATATCAAACTCCATATGCATTTTCAACAAAAGCTCAAGCTAAAAAGAAAAAGAAAATGAAATATGAATCAGTTCAAAAAGCAATGGATGCAAAATATGCTGCTTTAATTGAATCATATTCTAAATTTTCAACTGGCAACCCAAAGTCTACTCCTTCTCAAACCGTTAATGGAACTATAAAAGAAGTAGCAAAAAAATTACAAGAAATAGAACAATTAGTTAGATATACGTCTAGATTAAAAAATGAATCTGGTATAGCTGGATCTACATATAAAAAGTCTACTCATAACGCATTAAATAAAATTTCAGAAAGATTATTAAAAATTTCAGAAAGAGTAAGAAGTTTAGGAGAATAATATGAGTAAGTCACTATTAGTTGAATATATGCCATTTAAACCAATTGGTCCAGTTAATGAGCAATCAGGTGCACAATTTGGAGTACCAGGCGGATTAGTTGTTCAAGGAGTGTTACAACGTGCTGGGGCTAAAAATCAAAATGGTAGAGTATATCCAAAAAATATACTTCATCGTGAAGCACAAAAGTATCAAAAAGAATATATTGAACAAAATAGAGCATTAGGAGAATTAGATCATCCAGAATCATCAGTTGTTAACTTAAATAATGTATCTCATAATATTTTAAAAATGTGGTGGGAAGGTGATGATTTAAAAGGGGCTGTACAAATATTAGAAACACCTAGCGGAAAAATATTAAAATCATTATTTGATGCTGGTATTACATTAGGAATATCAAGTAGAGGATTAGGATCTGTTAAAGAATTATATAAAGAATCAGCAGTAGAAGTTCAAGAAGACTTTGAATTAATATGTTTTGATTTTGTATCAAATCCATCGACTCATGGAGCATTTCTTCGACCAATGACTGAGTCAGTTAATAAAAACAAACAAAATAACTATTTAAAAGTAAATGAAATTATTACATCAATATTATGTGATGATGGAAAATGTAGGATTTTACCATGAAAATAAAAGAAATATTAGAAGCATTAGAAAGAGAACCTGTACAATTATCAAAAGAACAAAAGCGTGAATTTGTTGAAGCTGTAAAAGGATATTCAAATTTAGGAGAATCAGTTTATGGAAAAGGCAATCTTCAAGAATTATGTGAGCGTGTTAGATATATGGTAGAGATGGCTCAACAAATGACATTATCAGAAGGCGATTGGTTTGATGGTATTACTATTAATAGACATATGAAAGGCTTAAATGAATCATATAAAGTCTTTGAAAAAACAGCAAAGGAAATTTCTCAATTGCAAGAAAGAATGTCAGCTGCATATGAAGATATCGGCCAAGGTTTAAGTAAATATTTTGAAATAAAATAATTGGATTATTAAAATAAAATTATTATAATATATAGGAATAAGATGCCAAATAAAAATATGTATCATGAATTTTTCGGAGTTAGTATAAAAGAAGCTGACCTTTTAAATAAAATATCAGATTATAAAGGAGGATTTCTTTATAAATTAATTGATCCTGCTACTGCAGGTAATGTTAAAGCTGATATTCAAGCATTTTTAAATAAAAAAGGAATGCATGTAATTAAAACAAAATTTGATGATGCTGCTGGAAAAGGCTTTTTCTATGTTAGATTAGGAGAAGATCCTGCTAAAGAGTCACAACGAATACAAGGATTTGTAAGTCAATTACCAGAAGTAGAAAAATTTGCATTTACATTAAAACCAATACAAAAACAAGTTACACCTCAACCCCCACAAGTATGAATAAAAAATTAAAGCAACATCAAACAATTATTCCAGGTCATAGTATAGGATCAAGCGTAGTTGGTAAAGATATAAATTTTGCCTTACGTAATTGGAAAAGAAAATTAAAGTCTGCAGATACGTTAAATATTCTTAAAGATAAAAAAGAATATATTAAACCTAGTATTATAAAAAGACAACAAATGATTCAAGCTAGTTATAAACAACGAATGCAATCATTAAATGATAGAGATTAAATAGTATTTATTTTTATTATATAAGGCCCTAGCAGAAATGTTAGGGCTTTTTTACTGTTTTTTTACTTCATCTATATTTATTTAAAATACGTTATTAATCTATATAACGTCATACAACAATATAATCTTATTAAGATTCACAATAATCTTATTTCCAAAATAAATTTAAGGAGAAACAATATGGCAAAATCTGATTTGCTTAAAGAAGCAATCGCAGATGCTAAAGCTGTTAAAGAAACTGCATTAGCAAACGCAAAGATTGCATTAGAAGAAGCTTTTGCTCCTAGAATTCAAAGTATGTTAACCGCAAAGATATCCGAAGACTTAGCCGAAGAAGAAATGGAAGCCCCAGAAGACATGACTGCACCAGTTGATGAGCATGATGTAATGTATCAGCCAGAAGAAGGTGGAGAAATGGATGCTGCAGCTGAAATGGATATGGAAGCACCTGCACCAGAAATGGATGCCGAAATGGACATGGAAGCACCTGCCCCAGAAATGGAAGCACCTGCTGACGATATGTCAATGGAAGGTATGTATATGAACGATGCAGATGAAGATCCAACTGACGCTAATTCAATGGCACCAACGGAAGAAGACTTAGAACTAGAAGCAATAATTCGTGAACTAGAAGAAGATCTAGATGAAGACGTAACTGAAGAAGTATTACCTGAAGCAGTCGAAGAAGAACCAGCAAAAGCTGATAAAGATTCTGATGACAAAATAGAGGAAGACTTTAACATTGACGAAATTATCGAAGAAATTCTTTCTGAAGATGATGAAATAGTAACAGAAGCTGAAGAAGAAGACGAAGATAAAGAAGAACCAAAAGAAAAAATGGACGAATTATCTGAAGAACTAACTGAAGCATATGATACAATTCATTCTTTAAAAGACACAATTAATGAAGTTAATCTTTTAAATGCAAAACTTCTTTATACCAATAAATTATTCAGAAATTTTGAATTATCAGAAAATCAAAAAATGACAGTAATTGAAAATTTTGATAGAGCTGGTAATACAAGAGAAGTAAAATTAGTGTTTAGTACATTAGCTGAGAGTTTTCAACTTCCTGTTAAAAAGAAAAAGATTGTGAAAGAAAGTTTCGCATCTAAAGCTTCAGGAACAACAGCTCCAAGTGAACCAACTAAACAAATTATTAATGAAGGCAACCAATTAGCTAATAGATGGAAAAAATTAGCCGGGTTGCTTTAAACAAGAAAGAAAAATAAAAATGGAAATTTCATCTTTATTAGAAGACAATAATCCTTCCCAAAGAAATGCTGCTAAAGGTTTAGTATCAAAATGGGAAAGAACAGGACTTCTTGAAGGATTAGATGGAGATACTCAAAGATCTGGTATGTCTCAATTGCTTGAAAATCAAGCTAGACAATTAGTGAAAGAAGCTTCATCAACTGGTACATCTGCTAACTCTGAAGAGTGGGCTGGTGTAGCTTTACCATTGGTAAGAAGAATATTTGCTGAATTTGCAGCAAAAGAATTCGTTTCTGTACAACCAATGAACCTACCTTCAGGACTAGTATTTTATCTAGATTTTAAATACGGTACATCTCAACCAGGCTTTGAAACAACTGGTGGTACATCTAATGAGTTTAAATTTGGTTCTCCAAATGCTAACAACTCTATGTTTGGTGTAACATCTGATGCTGCAGACGCTTCTGGTGGTTTATATGGTGCTGGTAGATTTGGATATTCAATCAATGAAACATCATCTGCTGCAGGTGCTGGTGGATTTGGTTTAGACGTAACAATTGCAAGTGCAACATCAGCTTCATTAAATTTTGATGGTGATATTATTGGATTAGGTAAAAATACAGTTGAACATAAAACTTTAACTTTACCACTTTCATCATTATCAGGATCAGATGCAACAGCTGTAAGATCATTTACAATTGAATCACAATCAAGTGCAACTGCAATTAGTATATTCCCAGCATTAACAAAAGTTAGTGGTGACAATGTAATATTTGTAGCAACAGGATCAGGTGCGTTATTAGCTAATGGAACCCATAGAGGATTCACAGTTAAATATAGCAAACAACCATCTGATACTACTAGAGGTGATTTTGAAGATAGTAACCCATTTGCTGGATCAAGTGTTAATACTGGTATCGATAATGGTACTGACATTAATATTCCAGAAGTAAATCTTGAAATGCAATCAGACCCAATCGTAGCTAAGACTAGAAAGTTAAAGGCTGTTTGGACTCCTGAATTTGCTCAAGATTTGAATGCATATCACTCAATTGACGCTGAAGCTGAATTAACTTCAATGTTAAGTGAATATGTATCAATGGAAATTGATCTTGAAATTTTAGATATGTTAATCAATGGCGCAGTAACAACTGAATATTGGTCAGCTCAATCTAATCAATTTATTAATGCCGCTGGAACAGCATTCGAAGGAAAAGCTGTTGATGCTGGTGGATATTATAATACTCAAGGAGAGTGGTTCCAAACTTTAGGAACTAAACTTCAAAAAGTATCTAATAAAATTCATCAAAAAACCCTAAGGGGTGGCGCTAATTTCTTAGTAACATCACCTGCTGTTGCAACTATCCTAGAATCTATTCCTGGATTTGCTGCCGACACAGATGGTACTAAAATGGAATTTGCTGCTGGTGTTCAAAAAATTGGTTCAATCAATAATAGATACACAGTTTATAAGAATCCATACATGAAAGAGAACGTAATCCTTATGGGTTATAGAGGAGCTCAATTCCTTGAAACTGGTGCAGTTTATGCTCCATACGTACCTTTAATTATGACTCCACTAGTATACGATCCTGTTAATTTCACACCAAGAAAAGGTGTAATGACAAGATATGCTAAGAAAATGGTTAGACCAGAATTCTACGGTAAAGTATATGTTGCTGGATTAGATACAGTTTAATAGTTTTAATAACTAATTAAATTTTATTTAACATAAACTAGGAAGGGATGATTTATTTCATCCCTTTCTTACTGTTTTGATATTTATAATAAAAGAAGTATTATGGCAGTACCTAGAACAAAATATTCAATGCAAATGCGTATACGCTATAAAGGCAATCTTGTTGATTGTTTAGATCGCATAAGAGCAATAAGAATGGTCTTAATGGTTCACATTGAACAAGACTTAGGCAAAGGAGCAGAATTAATAACAGTTAAGATAATGACTCCATATCCAGCAATTAAATCATTTCATGCAATAAGAAAAATATCAGTAGGTAAAATAGAAACATTAGAGCAAATGCAGTTATTAGAAACTACATTAACTAAACTCCAATAATATTTATAATAAAAGGAATACATGGCAGATTATAGTGAAAATAAGCCAATTTGGCCCGGAAGTTCATCTTTTACCGCAGGAAATACACCATTTGGGTTCTTTGACAATGATACTATGTTTCAAACTCAATCAGATGCATTTGCAAAGTTTGCAGCACAAAATGTTGGATATCCAATTATGGATGTTGAATTAATAGACATAAATTTTTATACAGCATTTGAATCAGCAGTAATTGAATACTCAAATCAAGTAAATCAAGTAAATATTACAAATAATTTATTAAGCACATTAGGAATACAAACAGGATCTGACTTTTTAGTAAGCGAAAGTTTATCAAATACATTGGTAGGATCTTCATTGTCATATGTTACAAAATTATCAAAAACATATGGAGCAGAAGCTGATTCTGGAGGACATGATAAATGGTATACAGCTAAAGTAAAAACATCGCCAGGTGTTCAAAACTATAATATAAAAACAGCTATATCTGAATCAGGGTTACCATTAGATGCATCTAGCTCAATTGAAATTAAAAGAGTATTACATAATGTACCACCTGCAATTATAAGATATTTTGATCCATTTGTAGGAACAGGTTTAGGATCACAAAATTTATTAGATTCAATGGATTTTGGTGGATTTTCACCATCTGTTAATTTCATGATGATGCCATTACATCAAGACTTATTAAGAATTCAAACTATCGAATTTAATGATAGAATAAGAAAATCTCATTGGTCATTTGAAGTACATGGCGATGATATAAAAATATTTCCAGTACCATCTGTATCTGGATCGTTAGCAGATTTACATTTTGATTCTTTTTATGTAGAATATGTATATGAAGAGAAAAAAGCAGATCAAGCTGTGTTATTCGGTAATACCGCAGTAATGAATAATGTAATAAGTGATGCATCAAATATTCCATATACATATCAGCAATTTAGTCATATTAATGATATGGGTAGGGCTTGGATTATTAAATATGGATTGGCAATTATTAAAGAAATGTTAGGATACGTTAGAGGAAAATATTCAACAGTACCAATACCAAATTCAGAAGTAACATTAAATGGATCTGAATTAGTAACACAAGGACAAACAGAAAAAGACGCATTAATTACGCAATTACGAGAATTTTTAGACAAATTAACTAAAGAGAGTATGATGACAAGACAACAAGCTGAAAATGATGCAATGAATGAAGTATTATCTAGAATACCAACAAAAATATACGTAGGGTAAATTATGGCATTATTTGGGACACAACGGGATGCAAAATTTCTTGCTTCTATAAATTCAGAATTAATAAATTCTATTATAGATACTGAAATAGAATTTTTCAAATTAGTAGTAGAAGAATCAAATTCAAATATATATGGAGAATCTACATCTAAAACATATTTTGATTCTATACTAATTCCTGTTGTAATAACTAAAGAAAATAAAAATGGATCAATGGATGATTATGGGCATTCATATACCAGAACTGCACAATTTGGCATTTCAAGAGATATTATAGAAAAAGCAGGATTTTATCCAGAAGTTGGTGATATTGTAAAATGGGATGCTGAATTTTATGAATTAGATAATGTCGACGCAAATCAATATTTTGCTGGTAAAAATCCTGAAACATGGCCTAATGGTAGTGACTTTGGATATAGTGTATCTGTTTTATGTGATGCACATGTAACTAGACAAACACCAACTAATATAAGAAAAATGAGATTTGGTTCAGATAATGAACCATCATATAAAGGATTTGAATAATGTCTAGAGAGAATAGACAAAATATAGATCGTAAAACAAATAAACCATCTTTAAAAAGTACTGAATCCTCTAGAAATGATCAATTATTAAATAGAGCTAACGAAATACGAAGAGATGATGATATTGTTAAAACTCCAAAGCGTACTGTATATGATATTGATTATGCTATAAAGTGGTTTATAGAAAATGAAATACAGCCACAAGTAAATGCAAATGGAGAATTAATTGATGTTCCTGTAATATTTTCAAATGGTGAAAAATGGGATAATGTAAGAAGATTAGGATATTTACGTGATGAAAAGGGAATGTTACAATCTCCTTTAATTATGATTAAACGAAACTCATTACAAGAACGAGATACGTTAAAAAAATTAGATATAAATAGGCCTGCAAACGGAAATCAGATTGTTTATAAAAATAGTTATAATAAACAAAATAAATACAGAGACGAATTATTTCCAGTTCCAACAAATGAACCAATGCTTTCAGAAGAATTATATGCAATTAATATACCAGAATATGTAGATGTAGAATATGACTTATTAATATGGACAGATTTTACTACTCAATTAAATACATTGGTAGAACAAATTATGCCATATGGAACATTTGCATGGGGTAATGAATTTAATAAATATAGAACATTTATTAGAAGTTTAAGTTTTGAAACTATTAATACAGTTGGAGAAGATAGATTAGTTAGATGTACAATGCCATTAACTGTTAATGGTACATTAATGGCAGAACAAGAATATAGAAAATCAACTATACAAAAAAGATATTCATTGAAAAGAGTACAATGGGCACAAGTTATTGATGCAGATATTGATATATTTAACACAACCAAAATACCACAACAAATATTAAATGTACAACAACAAGTATTTTCTGGTGGATCTGTTATATTAGGATCAGCTGGTAGCGGTGGTAGCGGAACTACTATTGATGCATCAACAATGTTATATATAACTAATTTATCAGATCAATCTGGATCATTTAACGATGCTGACACAATTGAAGTTTCTGGTTCTGCAGCATTGAATCCTATAAATTCTGAACCAGCAACTAAAAACGAATTTGATGTATATATTAACGGACAATATATTGACAAATATTTATATACATGGACACCTATAATTACATCCCCACAAACAATTAATTTTAATACTGGATCATTAGGATATACGTTAAGTAGTTCTGATACAATTGTAGTTAATGGAAGATGGAGCACTGAGTAATGGGAAGATTATTTGATAGTAAACAGTTTCGTACCGATTTGCAATTATCTGGTTCGTTTAGTGGATCATTTATAGGAGATGGTAGTTCCTTAACAAATGTTCCTGCTACTGGTATTGTTGGATTAAATTTATCACAAATTGGTTCTGGATCTGCAACTGCATCAATATCTCCTGATAATGGATTACATGTTAATACTTCTATATCTGCTAGTATAATATCCAGTAGCATATTAGTTACTGCTCCTACTGGATCATTTAGTCATATAATTACAGATGATGATACTATCGAATTTAGAAATAAAAGTACAGGTGTACAAACTGGAAGATTAAAATTTGATTCTGAAAATGGACTTAATGTACAAGATTCAGCTGGAGGACGTACTAGAATAAAAGCTGGATTTGGAAAATTTTTACAATTAGAATCATTTTCAAGTTTAAATAGTATAGGACCAATGACTGCATCTATTATAAGTGCTAGTTCAACTATATTTGCAAATGATATAGAAGCATTTAGAATGAATGTTACTCATTTAACATCATCATTTATTACAGCATCAACTATTGAAACATC
>Ga0181369_1000139_pt1 | contig 20608 bp, 30 predicted proteins | sample LowvirmetaG_8_FD_130088 | JGI IMG/M metagenome (GOLD analysis project Ga0181369, IMG submission 130088) | Marine viral communities from the Subarctic Pacific Ocean - Lowphox_04 viral metaG | ecosystem: Environmental > Aquatic > Marine > Oceanic | place: Subarctic Pacific Ocean | collected... | reverse complement strand
CAAAAGAGAAATCAGAGGCAAGAAGAACAATCACTTAGCATTAAAATGGGTCGGGTTAGGTAATGCTTATGTTTTGTGCTTTGATGGTGTTCGCAGATTGCTTTATCCAAATGAGTTTAATCGTTTTTATGATTGGTAAATTTTTAGCGGTAATCAACGGGGGCTACGGCCCCCAGCCTTGCAAGGGTTGTGAAACTAATAACTAGGTGTTAACAGGTTGCTGACAAATGGAGGTACTAATGCAGACACAACAAATAAAAAAGCGCCAGAGAAAGCTTAAAGGCTACAGGCTGGAGAGTGAGTTAAGTGATCACATTTCATTTGAGGCAAGTAAACTTGGCATCTCTGATAATGATTACGTCCGGGGCATATTCGCCAAAGATGCAAAAGCTAAAGGTAAGAAGTTGAAGCATGATTATTGGTATTGATTGCGGTTATAAAACCGGGGGTGTTGGATTAGTATCCCTGGAGGGATGGGCTGAGGTTCACGACTTACCCACATATGACGAGGGTGGCGTGGACGTGAGGGCTCTCACTGACATTCTCTACAGTGTAGATAAGGTTAAACACATCTACGTCGAGAGGCAGCACTCGATGCCCAAGCAGGGCGTCGTATCGACATTTAAAATTGGTTACGCATTCGGACAGATAACAAGCACTTGTGCACTATCCCGGATACCGTTCTCAATTATCAGCGCAAACTCTTGGAAGCGTGCATTAAATTTACCGAGAGATAAGGACGCGAGTAGGCGGCTGGCACAGCAGTGGTATCCTGATCTCGCGTCTCAATTAACAAGAAAAAAAGATGAGCACCGGGCTGAGGCCCTACTCATTGCTAATTATGGGAGTAAACAAATTGACTATCATTCCTAACATGGAAAACGAAAAGTATCACTTAGAGCCGTCACTCAGCGCCTCTGGTGCAAAGACAATAGCCATGAAGAGCCTAGCTCACTACAAGTATGCAGAGCAAAAGACTTCTCAAGCATTCGACTTAGGCACGGCTACTCACACGCTCTGCCTCGAGCCCCACAGATCCAATACTGTCTGGTGTGGGCCTGAGACGCGCCGGGGTAAGGCTTGGACCGAGAGAAGAGAAGAGGCCGTGGCTGCCGGGGCAATTTTATTGACTGAGGCAGAGTATAAGCAGGCCCATGATATGGCTAAGGCAGTGTGGGCAAACGAGGAGGCGGCCAAGATATTATCGGGAGATATTATGATTGAGCCCAGCATTCTCGTAAAGGATGAGGTCAGGAATGCTGACCTAAGATGTAGGCCCGATGCATGGCGAAAAGATATTGCCGCGATAATAGATTTAAAGACGACGATAGATCCCAGTCCTGCCGGGTTTGCTTCTCAGGCTGGAAAACTTGGCTACCATATACAGGATCAATTTTATCGTATGTGTATGGCCCTTGAGGGTCACGAGATTGACAGGTTTGTATTTATAGCCGTCGATAAGAATGGACCGCCCTACACTGTGGGCGTCTACGAGCTCGATGAGCGATCTCTGCAAGAAGGCAGGGCCGCCGTCGAATACGCGCTGGACAGATTTGTCTGGGCGCAAAAAACTGGGTTATGGCCGTATGACTATGGGGAGTTACAAACAATCCAAATACCGCCGTATACCTTTAAATTCACTGAAGAGCAAAAATAGTCAGGAGACACATATGCCAATTAAATTTGAAAGTGAAACAACCTCTGATATGTCTTACGTCAGAGTTAATTTACCACAGAATAAGTGGACAATTAAAACGCCCGAAGGTGACGTTGATGATATTGATATGGGAACTGGAATTGCCATTGATATTAAAAATGTTGTCTTAGGGTGGCTACACATTGACGTGGGGATAAGGGAATTCCTTCCTTGGCCGTCACCGGGTCAGCAAGTAGAAAAGCCTGAGGGTGGGCCACATAAGAAGGGCTTTGAGGTTTATTGTTGGGCCAATGGCCGTGCGGCACAGTTTAGTAATAATAGTTACGGTGCAAACCAGTTTATCGCTAAACTATATAATCAAGTAGAAGAAGATCCAAACTTTGCGACTAAAATTCCAGTCGTGCAAGTTACTACATCAACTCCTGTCGTGATAGGTAAGGGAACCTCTTACGACGTAGGATTTAATATAGCTAAATGGATTGACCGTCCCACCGGTGAGGCTAAGGCTGTAGATCCACAGCCAATCGCTGCCTCGAGTTATGAGGCCCCGGCTGCACCGTCTGCTCCGGCTACCGAGAAGAAAGATTTCGGCTTCTAAAAACGATGGCCCCGGTGAAATACCCGGGGCTGTTCCCAGGATTAAAGTCAATAAAATTAATAAATTAAGGGAGAAAAAATGTCTGAAGCATACTTTCAAAAGGTAAAGGAGAGTGCCGTCAGCGACGTCACACTTACTTTAAAGGGCGGCAGAAACGAGACACTCAATAAGGCTGCGTATGCGCTGGGCAGGCACGCACACTTGGCCCCGTCTAATATAGATTTAGCCATTATGGAATTACACACGGCTGCAAAGTCAGTCGGCCTACACGACTTAGAAATCAAGGCCACAATAGGATCCGGGTTTAAGCGTGGCGGTGACAACCCAAAAATTTTAGAAAATTCAGATACAACTCCTTACACGGTATCTGAATTCGACAGATTAATTGGGCGATTAGCCAGTAACGAAATGCTGGTACGAGATCAGGAGACAAGAAAAGATAAAATCAAAAAGGCTAAGGAGGCGTGGGATAGAGCCGTACCGATAAGCCGGGATAATAAGGACGCAGTGCGCCCGGCGCTTTTATATCTCAACTCACGGGGCCTGAGAGCGTCTACGGCATCGAATGTAGCGCGATTTAGCCCTAATGTATACGACGGGCCAGCCATCATATTTTCGGCGCTTAGTTCGAATGGAGAAGTGCAGGGCATACAGGCCGTGCTTTTAACGCCGGAGGGAAAGAAACGTATACACAATGGTATATCCAAATACAGCAGAGGCGTAATAGCCGGTAACGTTATGCGTATTGGAGACGAGCACGACGGGGCTGCAATCATTATGGTTGAGGGCCCGGAGGATGCACTGTCAATACACCAGGCCACAAAAGACAAAGTAGAGGCTGCTATCGTGTGTACATTTGGTAAGGCCGGAATGCAGTCTTACAATGTACCTAGAGCCTCAGACGTAACGATATGCGCCGATCCCGACTTAGATGTAGACAAATGCGCTGACGTCCTAAGTGGCGACGGTAGCACGTCTGTGTATGTCGTCAGGTTTAACGAGCTGGGCGTTGAGAACGTCGTCGATGCAAACGATTACCTACAGGAAGTAGGCGAGGATAAGCTTCGAGAGGCACTGACACTGGCAAAGCCGGTAGCGCAAGTGAAACAGGAGAGCATCGAGGCCGAGAGGCAGTGGCCGACGCCATACGATCCCATTGACCCGGCGAAGATCCCGGCGAGGCGTTGGATCTATGGCCGTCACTACATTCGTTCTAACGTGTCTGTGTTGGCGTCTGCTGGTGGCATTGGTAAGACTTCCATGCAGACAATTGAGGCACTGTCGATTGCGACGGGGCAGTCTCTGATCGAGGACGAAGTCCACGAGAGGTGTAATGTGTGGCTCATTAACCTCGAGGATCCGCTGGAGGAAATGCAGCGACGGGTGGCGGCTGCAATGATGCACTACGGCGTCAAGGCAAAAGACATAAAAGGTAAACTATTTCTCGACGCCGGGAGAGATCTAAAAATTATATTCGCAAAACAATCCCGGGACGGGCTCGACGTAGACGAGGAGCTCAGGGATTACATGGCCGATAAAATAGAGCAAAACAATATTGGCATGGTATTTGTAGATCCGTGGGTGGGCGCAAATCAAATAAACGAAAATGACAATGTGGCAATGAATGCGGCGATAGCCAGCGTCAGGGCGATTGCAGATAAGACGGATTGCGCTTTCGTGTTGACGCATCACATACGTAAAATGCACGGCGACGACGCGACGGTGGATAGTGTCCGGGGCGCTGGATCACTCATAGGAGCCGCGAGGGCTGCGAGAGTTATTAACAAAGTAAGTCAGGAAGACGCGCTGAAATTGGGCGTCAGTGAGCAGGAGAGCCTGGGTATATTTCGTGTTGACGACGGCAAGGCTAACTTGGCTCCGCCAGCAGAGAAGGCCGTGTACAGGCGGATGGAGGGCGTGCAACTTCCCAATGGGGAATATGTCGGCGTGGCAGTGGCGTTTAAAATGCCTGACTTGTTCGATGGCGTGACAGTTAAAGATGCAATGAAGGCGCAGAGAGTAGTCGGTGAGGCGCTGGAAAATGAGGATCCATACAGAGAAAACATCCGGGCTAATATGTGGGTAGGAAATGCAGTGGCACAAGTTTTAGACTTGGACACGGAAAAGAAACACGAAAAGGCTAAAATTCGTGCTATAGTTAAGCAGTGGCTGGCGACTGACGTTTTAAGGTTGGAGCCAGTCTACGACAAAAGGCAGGGGAGAGACGTCACGGTAGTGGGCGTCGGCGCATGGATAACAGGAGAAGAGGCAGGACTATGAATAAAAAAGAATACGAAGTAATCGCCAGGCTTGTCTATGACGATGACACTGAAATCTACGAAATTGAGTGGAACCATAGCAACCCAAAGACTGCTGACATATTTGTCAATAAGAGCAGGAGTGAGGCGATGAGAGCCTGCGACGATGGAATTGCGGATCTCACATACTTCAGATTATTACTTGAGGAAGTGGAGAGAAGTGCTCCGACTTTACACTGATTAGGCGTTTCCTCAGTCCGAAATTGCGACTGAGGAAGAGTGCTTACACTGAGGAGAAAACACCGCAAAAACCTTCCTCCTTAGTTATACGTATATATATACGTAACTAAGGAGGGAGTGAGGCGGATATATAAAACGACTGAGGAGAATAGTTGTCATGGTAGTGAAAAAGAAAAGTAAACGTGTTACATTAGCTGAAGCAAAGAGAAAGGGACGTGATGTACTTGGTAGACCTGAGGGCGGCGCTCCACTCATTAAAGCAGAAGTGTGGGGACAACTTAAACCGCTGGATTATATTGCCCGGGAAAAAGTTAATAAGTGGGGTGATACATTGCCTACGTTCGTTCCGCCAGAAATGGCTGGACGTTTTGAGGCTGCTTACGAGGCACTAGGTTACGCCGTAGAGGCTAACGATGTCATGGCTACTAATCAAATCGCCGGGCAACTTATGAGGGCTTGGGAAGTATTGGAGAAGACTGCAATTGAGGCCGGGCATAAGCCTCCGGCTGAGGATTGTTATTGCGTCGAGCTCGAGGGCGGTAGGATCGTATGCATTGCATCTAAGAATGCTCACATACTACGTGAGAAGTACAAGGACTGGATAGTTTACAGTTTCGAGGATGTTGCTAGAATATTATCTAATGATTTTACGGCTAAATTTTTGGAGGCTGCTTACGATAGTTTTCCAAAGGCAGAAATAACAACTGTCATTAGGGATGGCGTGGATAAATCAATCGACTGGTCAATAGGGGATGAGATACCGTGGTAAAAATGGATAGAGACGAAATATTAAAGGAAGCTATGAAGGTCATAAATAATGACCGCAATGCTGATTATGGAGACGCTCGAGAAAACTTTGAGAATACTGCAAAGTTATGGTCAGCTTACACTGGCTACGAAATAGGTCACATCGATGTGGCTGTAATGATGGTGTTGCTTAAAATATCTAGGATTAGGGTATCGCCTGATAAGGCAGATCATTGGGTGGATATTTGTGGGTATTCAGCTTTGGCCGGGGAGATAGGATCAGATGGTAGGTAAAATTGGTAAGGCTAAAATTTCTGTAATAGAAAAGATGGGAGAGGATGAGGTGCTTGATAGAATATCTACAGGCACTTCAGTCAGATCTCTTATGAAAGAGTTTGATGTTGGTTATAAGCTATTTGCTGTGTGGCTCGACGCTGTCGAAGGCAGGAGAGGCAGATATGACCAGGCATTATCAGAAGCCGGGAATTATTATGCAGAGCGTGCAGTTGACACAGCTCAGAACGCGCAGCCTGAGGATGTTAATGTATCGAGATTGAAAGTTGACACTGATAAATGGATAGCAAGTAAGCTTAATCATAAATACGATACGAGACAAAGAGACGTAGCAATAAACATAAGTGTTAATGATTTACACGCGCAAGCAGCTCAATTACTTGGCGATGTTATCGAAGGCGAAGCTGAGGAAGTTGAACCGTGATTTCGCAGACTAGGTCACAATCGCGTGTGCGCGTGCGCGTGTCAAAAGTCGGCAAAAATGTCAACTTTCATGCATTATTGATGTCGTTTTCGTGCATTTCGGGAGGGCGTTTTCGCTAAGTCATTGATTACATTACATAATAAAATTAACATAATACAGATTATGCGAATCCAATTTTTAGCCCCCCCTTACTTTTTGTTCGCGCCCCGGCTTTTGCAACCACCCCATCACAGATCGAGACATAGAAAATGACCAGCAATCCATTTTTAAAATTAATGAAAAGATACCAACACGATCCCGTAAAATTCGCCAGGGAAGTAATAGGCATGGATCCCGACGACTGGCAGTGTGAGCTTTTACAATCCGTCGCTGACCCAAAGATTAGACGTGTCAGTTGCAGATCGGGACACGGCGTGGGGAAATCTTCAGCCGTGGCAATGGCAGCTATTTGGCACGTATTAATGAGAGTGCCATCGAAGACAGTTGTCACCGCCCCCACCTCTGCACAGCTTTTTGACGCCTGTTTCGCTGAAATGAAAAATATTGCAAAACGTCTAAAGCCTCCATTTAACGAGTTACTCGAGATAAAGAGTGACCGCATTGAGCTCAAGAGCGCCCCGGAGAGCACGTTTATATCGTGCCGGACGTCGAGGCAGGAGCAGCCGGAGGCACTCGCAGGGGTGCACTCACCGAGCACGCTTTTATTGGCTGATGAGAGCAGCGGTATCCCGGAGAGCGTCTTCGAGGCGGCCAGCGGTTCAATGTCGGGAATTCACGCGACGACAGTTTTAACCGGGAACCCCACCCGGAATACTGGCTTTTTTTATGATACGCACAATCGACTGAAGGAAAATTGGCATACTATGCACGTATCCTGCGTTGACAGTAATCGCGTATCCGAAGACTTCATTAATGACATGAAAAATCGTTACGGAGAAGATAGCCCGGCGTACCATGTGCGCGTGCTTGGAAATTTCCCTCCGTCTGAGAGTGACACAGTTGTCCCGGTATCTTTAATTGATCACGCCATGAAAAACGACGTGAAGATCCACGAGGATACTGTCTCTATCTGGGCACTCGACGTCGCCCGGCAGGGGAATGACAGCTCCGTTTTGTGTAAGCGCCAGGGCCCGGTAATTCACCCACTGACCGTGTGGAACAATTTAGACTTGATGCAATTGACTGGGGCCGTGAAGGCTGAATATGACGCTGTATCTTCGTCTAAGAAGCCCGTCGAGATCATTGTCGATAGCGTAGGCTTGGGAGCCGGTGTATTGGATCGACTTAGGGAGCTTGGCCTCCCGGCTCGAGGCTTGAACGTATCTGAGAGATCCGTTCAGAGGGAGACATACATAAATTTACGCGCAGAGCTCTGGTTTAAGTGTAAGGCTTGGCTGGAGGGTATGGACGTTAAGATACCTCACGACGACAGGCTGTGGGCGGAGCTGGCAGCTCCCCGGTATCACTTTACCAGCTCAGGTAAGATACAAGTCGAGAGTAAGGAGGCCATGAAAAAGCGAGGCATTAACTCACCCGATAGAGCTGATGCAGTTTGTCTTTCCTTAGCAAATGAAATGACGACTATGGCGTATGGCACGAGCTCCTCAGGCTCATGGAATAAGCCGCTGCGTCGAGAGATCCTAGGCATTGTATAAAAAAGGACCAGTTGATCAAACTGGCCCTTTTTGCTAGATCACCAAGAAAAGGAGACGAGGCTCTAGCTGCACGCGGTTTGGTGAAAAATACTTAAAACCACCGGCACTCACGGCTTACCGTATACGTTATCTGTTTCTCAACTCCTGTATGTACAGGCACTCGTTGCATCTATCCTGCATTTTTCCTTTTTTAATTCCTTTAGATCTAAGCAGCAAAAAATTTCCGCACACACATTTGCATACCCACATACTTCCGTTGCAATTTTTCTTCGTGTTTAAATCTTTACCCAGAACGGTTATGCGTCCATTTTTTCTACCCACCATTTCATTATAAAGTTTTCTCTCGTCGCCCATCGCCGTGTGATCCGATTTTCTAAAATACAGCGGATCCTTGTAGACGTTTTTTAATTCTTTTTTAGGCGTGAAATGAGTGCCCTTCGATAAGACTACTCTCGCAGCATTACCGTTAATAGGCGTGAAATATTTATTAGCTTTACTTGTTACCATTACAAATCTCCCGGTTGTATAATTTAACTGTAACATACAAATTTTGCAAATTTACTAGTTGACGTTATTTTTTTTATTTAATTTTTTTATTGCCTCATTTATTTCTTTATCTGACCCGTCAGTTTCGATAATCCTACCATCATTTTTATCATAATATCTTTTATATTTTGGATGCTTGTATCCATTGTAGTCATAATAGAAATGGAATTCTAAATTTTTCTTCTTCTTATTTTTGGCGACGAGCTCCCACTCGTCACCATTGTCAATAAATAGAGCGAAGGTATTTTTCATATTTTAGATCCTTTTCTTAAATTATCCTCAGCCCAAAGCGGTTGCAAATTTTTAAAGTTAAAGCACTTTAGCTGATCTTGTTCCTTTTTTAAGTTAAAAGAGGCGCACGGCTTAATGTGGTCAATGTGCCAATCGCCGTAATTTTCCCATGCCATGCCTTGAGTGAATTGTCTCTCAAGATGGTTACGAAGTTCTGGTACTGGGCATCCAACAAGTTGCATAGTCTTAATTGATTTTTCACCTCCCTGATTTATTATTGCTGCTCTAACCCTTGCACGTAATGACCCAGCTATTCTGAATGATATATCATTCCTTGATCTATTTGCGTGGTATTCTTTATAGTATTCTTTTGACATTTTTATTTTTTGAATTGCTCTTTTTTCTTCTATTGTTTTTGCGTGCCAATTTTTACTTGATCTGCATTTAGCTGCTTCTCTAAAATTTTTATCCTCCCTGTATCTTTCAGCTCTTCTTTTATTTTCACTTTTACGCACTTTTTGATTATTACGAATTTTCCAATTTTTCTTGCTATAGTTATTTGCACAACGATGGCTGCAAAATTTCTTTTTCCGTCCTAAAGTAAAAAAGTTATAACAAGTGTGGTAACTGCAAAGAGCTATCATATTTGTCATATTTGTCATATTTCCTCCTCCCATTACGCTACCTCCTTAGCTATTTTCTGGGCAGCCATACGCTGGCTCCAGTTTAGGTCACCTTTAAACCCGGCCCTCCATAGGGCAATGCAGACTTTACGAACTGCCGGGTCATTACAAAACTTCTCTCGAAACATAGAATAAATGTCTTTGAAGCCTTCACCGTGAACTTTACGCATATACTTACCCCAGTATCCCGGGTCACTATAATACAGATTGTACTGAACAAAGTGTGAAAGCTCGTGCAAGACTTGGATCAAGTTGCCGTGATCGACGTCGCCTTTTTTGACGTGCATACCACCGCACTGAGGATTAGCATCAAAGTGACAATACTCGTTCCAGTAGTAGTGCCCTTCCTTTTTGTATTGAGGCTTTTTAAATCTCTCCCTCTGGCCGGAATTACTACCGCTGATGATGTTTTCAATTTGCCAGTAAGTTGTGCAAATTATTATGCTATCAAAACCAGCCCGGCTACAATTGCTCCGTCTGTTAGGAGCCTTAACGACTAGCACGTCGTGTGCCTTTTGCTTTTGCTCCTTAGACATTTCAAATTTTGTGCCGTCGAGGTAACTCAATGCATCAGCAATGATGTTATAAAAAAAATCTTTCTGGTTCGATAGGCTATTTGGATTATTTGACATTATGATACCTCCCTTTGAATTATTAAGCCCTTCTTGAGCATTTCCTTAGCCGACGTAGTGTCGCCTCTCTCCAAGTTATCGAGAGCCCAATTCACCCAGCTTGCGGCGTGTTTCGATAATAATTCTGGACGTGGAGCCTCTACGTCAGGCTCCGGGACCAAGCCAGCAGACTTAGGCCCAAAGTTGTGAAGGTTGAGCCAGTCCAGAAGATCCTGCTTTGAGGTTGGCACTTCAACCTCACGCCAGTCGCGAGGAGCGCCACGTTGGGCGTCCCTCTGTGTTCCAAACCATTGACCAGTGCTACTTTGATATAAACGCATTTTAAAATTTCCTTTTGGTTAACTTATAATAAGATAGTATGTTATTATTCTGTTAACATCAAGTTAATAATGCAACTAAATATACAGGAAAATCAATGACTTACGATTTTTTTTCTTCGTAGTGTAAAATGCGATGACAGTTTGAACACAATATTTGGCACTTTGCAGCTTCCTCATACGCACGCTTCCATTGCTTGTGAGACACGTAGTGGCTGACTTTTGTATCGCCTTTTGCTTCTGGGTGGTGAAAGTCGATAGCCGCCGGGTGAGAAAAAGCACACTTCTCACATCTTAATTTTGATTTGAATTCCCACCATTTATCTCTGTGCTTCTGGACGTGCTTTTTATTACTCGCTAAAACTTTTTCTCTATTTTCGAGATACCACTTCATACCGTAAGATCTGCTGTATGTTTTACGTTTATCTTTATCTTTATATGGCATCATTAACTCCTGCTCTTGGCATTGATTATACACTACCTGGGAAATAAATTGAAAAAAAAGCTTATTAATGGCACAATATATTTAGCGGTAGGTTCCCTCTTGCCGTAGAGCCCTAGGAGCTCCCCCGTGTGTCCTCCCACGCACGGGGTTTATTTAACTTAAAAATAATGTATTATAGGGCAAACTTATGAAGGAGGTTTATTATGCCAAAAGTCGGCGGTAAAACATACGCATACAATACTAAGGGAATGAAGGCTGCAAAGAAGGCAGCTAAAAAGTCAGGAAAAAAAATTAGCTACAAGAAAAAGGCTAAAAAGTAATGGCCGTAAAGGGAGCTAGAAAAAAGTCTTCGAGCCCAAAGCCTAAAAATCCAAAACTCTACTCTAGGGTAAAGTCTGAGGCTAAGAAAAAATTTAAAGTTTATCCGTCTGCATATGCAAACGGGTGGCTTGTTAGAGAATACAAAAAGCGCGGCGGTACTTATGCCTAAGTCATCCGGGGGATTAACAAAGTGGTTTAAGCAGGACTGGCGCGATGTTAAGACTGGTAAAAAGTGTGGACGCACAAAGTCTAAGAAAGATAAGGGTAGGCCGTATCCGGCCTGTCGCCCTGCAAGTCAGGCCAAAACAGCCTCAGCCAAAAAGGCGGCAAAAAGAAAAACTGGACCGAAGCGCATAAGCTGGAAAACAACGAAGGGGTCTAAAAAATGACAATTGGTTTGCTAGATGCACTAGCTATGGGTTTTGGGATGAAAGATAGAACCCAAGAGTATTATGACACGACAGAGAATAGTATTCGAATGGACCCAACTGGCTCATATAGAAATATGGGCTTTGACCCTAATGAACAAGCTGACAGATATGCCTCACTCGCCGAGAGCGAGGGATACCCGGTCAGGGGCGGTCCATTTAGACTTGCCGGTGTTCAGATGCGGAGAGATTTGACTGATGCCTTCGACGGGGGAGGTTTTGGCTACGGAGAAAGTGGTCCCAGATTTGAGGGAGGCCCATCTAGTATTTTTCTAAATTTACTTGGCGTCCGGCCAATGGGCTACAATCAGCAAGCGTCGCAAGCTCCACAAATGCCGACAATGCCCCTCCGGGCTCCGATGAGCATATTTAATAATCTACCCCCGGCGCTTAAATGAGTAAGAAAAAAGATCCACGACTAGCCCGGGCTGGCGTCAGCGGCTTTAACAAGCCGAAGCGCACGCCCAATCACCCAAAGAAAAGTCACGTCGTCGTGGCTAAGGAGGGCGACAAAGTTAAGACAATTCGCTTCGGGCAGCAGGGTGTAAGTGGAGCTGGTAAGTCGCCTAAGACGGCGAAAGACAAGGCGCGTCGTAAATCTTTTAAGGCGAGACACGCGAAAAACATATCCAAAGGCAAAATGTCAGCAGCCTATTGGGCAAATAAGGAAAAGTGGTGATGGTTGTTAGTTTATTAGATGACGTTTTAAGATTTGCTTTACGGGGAAGATACCCTCAGGTTGTTCCTCCAGTGCAAGCTATCGACAAAACAACAGGTAAAGTTTTTCCTCAAAAAGTGCCATCTGAAGAACAAAAAAAATTATCCAAAGCTATGAAAAAAGTGCAAACGCTTATTAACGAGGGTGAATACGATCCGTTTTTTGACGTATCAAAAAGATTTGACGTTGATCGAACAAAATATCCTGAGGCAGCCGCACCAAATCAAACTTTAGATATTATTCCAAAAAAGCCGGAAACTATTGCAAAGCACGACGAGCTCTACGGGGGCCCTGAGGCTATGAAAAAATTACAAGAGGCATACCTAAAAGGCTTAGATATACCAGACACTGATAAATGGTATTTTATGGGCCAGCTCGAAAAAGAATTCATTGACGCTTACGGCCCCGGCACTGGCGAGAAAATGTTTAAAAAAATGTTTGCTGATAACATGGCGGCATGGACCGGCGGCATGGATCCAACAGCAAATCTCAGAGCTGCTACGTTTGAAAATTTTATGAATTTTAAAAAGTCTGGCTTGCCTGAGGCTGCTAATCAATATCCTTATCCAGTTGGGGGAAGATTTTTAGCTAACAATGCTTTACAGGTTGAGAAGTTAAAAGCTCAAGGTGGGTTGATTGATCCAATAACGAACCCCAAAAGATTTAATTTTAGCACAAATTTTTTAGGAGCCGCCGACCGGGCCACTATGGACGAGCAAATGACTAAGCTGGTTCGACCTGAGAAAGCTGTACCAGATTTTTATGGATCAGCAGAAAAACCCGTTCACAGATTAGCTGATAAATATAACACTGACCCTCGAAACGTGCAGGAAGTTATTTGGCACGGAGGCACGGGTAAGACGGGCAAACCTATGATCCAGTTTGTAAACGAGGCAATTGAGCGAACTAGTAAAATCACCGGCCTGACACCTAAGGAGGTAGTTAATGGTATGGTAAAGGGAAGCATTCCTATATTCGGCCTCACAGCGGCAGCCTCAATGCCTCAGAATATGCAAACGGATCTCCTAAATTATATGCAGAGGCGTTAAAATATGACAGGCTCAATATCTGGTATACTTGGTCAAATAATAAAAGGCGCAACTAAAAAGCAGAAAAAAGATTTACTTTCCGCTTTAATAGATTTGCCGCCTCTAGAAAATGCCATGAGAACGCAGATACCAAATACCCTGCCTACTTATTTAAAGGCTCGTCCCCTTTTGGGTGATGGTCAGTCTGGGCTCGACTTTGGAGCCGGGTTGGGATTGGGAGCTAAAAGATTAGGATTTCAGAGTTACGAGCCACTGCCTCAAAAGTCTTTTAAGCCTGACTTTACCAACGCTGGCGATATTCCGTCTAATTATTTTGATATGTTGACTAACTTAAATGTCTTAAATGTTGTCCCCAGGCCCATACGAGACGATATAGTTGAAAACATTGGTAGAGTTATGAGCCCGGGAGGGCGTGGAGTTATAACGACTAGGGGCAAGGATGTTATGGATGTTAAGAACCCACGCATGGGCCCAGAGCCTACGTCGGTGATAACTGGCCGGGATACTTACCAAAAAGGTTTTACCCAACAAGAATTAAGAGATTACTTAAAATTTATTTTAGGTGATAAGTTTGATATAGACAGTATAAATCTAGGCCCGGCTGGGGCTCGAATAAGAAAGAGGCGTTAACTATGGCTGTGAAATCTTACCCCGGACCAATGTTTGGACCGTCTTATTCTTTACTGGATGAAGTGTCAGAAATTTCTCGCAGAGCTGGCGGCTTTGGCCCAGAAATCAGACCTAGAGATACGACTTTTGCAGAGAATGCGACTGATTTTTTCACGCCCTATATCGGTAAAGATACGTCAAGAAGAATATTTGGTGGAGCTAATCCGGGAACTGGATCCGGGGCTTTTGGTCAACCCAAGTCAGGTATTTTGAATTATTTTGATAACGCCGGTTTAGCTAACATCCTACCCATAAGCGCTGGCATAATGTTAGGCGGTCAGGCTGGGAAAGATCTTATAGCTGGCAACTATAGCGACGCCGCATTAAATACAGGAATGGCCGGTGTTGAGCTTATGCTAAGTGGGCTTGGAGCTAAACAGCTATATCAAAACGCACTATTGAGAAATCCCAAAAGACCATTGAAAAATATTACTTTGTCTACAGGTGGTCAATTTGATAAAACGTCTGCAAGACCTGTTAAATCATTAAAACCCCAGGAAAAAATACCTAAATACGAGGATGCGGCTCACTTTATGAGAGTAAATGAAATGCTAGGCGATATTATTAAACCACCTTCTTTTACACCTTCAAAGTCAGCAAAAGCCTCAAGGTTTGATAGATTAGGCGTCCATGTTGGAACTGCTGATCAAGCTAATGATAGATTTAAATTTGCAAGAGATGTAATGGAAAAAGAAGAGGGTATGACACTACCTTTAAAAATAAGAACGGACAAGCCATTTGAAATTAAAGATTTGAAAGAATTTGGCATTAAACCAGATTTAAGATTTGACATGACAGAAGTTATAGACGGTAAAACAGTTTTAACAGAAGACGGCGTTAAGGAAGTTATGAACGCATACGCTGACGCAAAAAATGTTGATTTGGATACAGGTGTAGATTTATTTAGGAAAGAACTAACCGATAAAGGATACACTAATATTCCTTATATTAATCTTGTAGAGGGTATGGATAACAGCGCAGGAGGCGTCATGGAAACATATTTACGTGGTATTGATGCTCCTTTCACAAAAGAAAACATAAGCAACATCATGTTAGTTGACAGAACTATTAAAGACCCGGCGGTAATAAAGAGCCGGTTTGCAAAATTTAAAGACGTATATGACCCAAATATAATGGCTGGTCTAGCTGGCCTTGGCCTGTTATCGCAAGTAGAAAATGAGGAAGGCGAGTAAGATGGAAAATGAAATAAACGAACTCGTGCAAGAGCTGGAAGCTGAACTCGATCCTAACATCATGGACGATGAGGAGCTGAAAGGCATCGTAGGAAAAGAGATAGACGACGCAATTGATTTTGTCGATAACTGGGTATCTCCACTGCGCGCCACAGCAACTGAATATTATCGGGGCGATCCTTTTGGCAATGAAGAGGCCGGGAGATCTCAAATTGTAAGTATGGATGTCCGGGATACCGTGATGAGCATTATGCCATCTCTTATGCGTATTTTTAATTCTACTGAGAATACGGTAGAATACGCGCCTCAAGGCCCTGAGGATATAGAGGCCGCAAAGCAGGCGACGGATTATGCCAGGTACGTTATCAACAGAGACAACGACGGTTTTTTACAGATGCACGCAGCCTTTAAGGATGCGTTAATTCGTAAAGTAGGCGTATTAAAATGCTACTGGGATGACCAGACAAAATTTGAGACGCACGACTGGACCGGGCTAGACGATAATGCTCTCGCAGCTCTCATGTCGGACACTGACGTTGACGTGCAAATACAAGCCTCTGAGCCGGTGGGTGAGCCCATGATGGAACCGATGACAGGCGAAATTTTACCGCCTCCGATGGTGCACTCAGTTAGGGCAACTTACACGCACCCGGACGGAAGAATTAAGATGGAGGCCGTGCCACCTGAGGAATTCCTAATTTCACGGGAAAGTAAGTCATTAGACCAAGCGTCATATGTCGGCCACCGCCGGGTTATGACTGTCTCCGAGCTCGTATCTATGGGGTACGACTACGACGTAGTATCAGACGCCGGGGCTAATTACGACGACATGGAAAGCAATATAGAGCGATACACTAGGAATAAATCTTTAACTAGTGAAATGCATGATCGTAATGATCCGGCAATGAAGAAAGTGCTATATGTCGAAAGTTACATAAAAGTAGACTACGACGGAGACGGCATAGCAGAGCTTAGAAAAATTTGCACCGTAGGAGACGAGAGCGTCATTTTAATGAACGAGCCGTGTTCAGTCGTTCCATTTGCAGTATTCTGCCCGGATCCAGAGGCACACGACTTTTTTGGAATGAGTGTAGCCGACGCCGTTATGGACATACAAAAAATTAAATCTTCTATTATGCGTAATACTCTAGACAGTCTCTCAATGTCTATTCACCCACGCATGGCGATTACTGAGGGTATGGTTAATTTAGACGACGCCATGTCAACTGAAGTGGGATCCATAATCCGCCAGAGGCAAAACGGAGCCGTTCAAATGCTCAGTATGCCATTTGTCGGTCAACAGGCATTCCCGGTCTTAAAGTATATGGATGAGCTTAAAGAGGCCCGTACAGGCATCTCCAAAGCCTCAGCAGGGCTCGACGCTGGAGCCTTGCAGTCTTCGACGGCGACAGCCGTTAACGCCACTGTGAGCGCCGCACAGCAACACATAGAACTAATTGCGCGTGTATTTGCTGAGACTGGCATGAAGCAGCTATATAAAATTGTTTTACACTTATTAACCACGCACCAAGACGCGCCTCGAATGGTTAGGTTGACTAATAATTTCGTGCCGATAGATCCCCGTACTTGGAATAGTAATATGGACGTGTCTGTCCGTGTCGCTCTTGGGCGTGGCACAGACACTGAGCGTATGATGATGCTCAAGCAAATTGGCGAAATGCAAAAAGAAGCAATGCAGACTATGGGAGCCGTAAACCCATTGACTGACATTAATAAGCTTGCCAATACACTAAAGGCAATGACAGAGCTTGCCGGGTTTAAGGATACCTCGCAATTCTGGAGTGACCCGGCGCAATTTCAAGCGCCTCCAAAAGAAGATAAGCCAGATATTAATGAGCAGCTTATTTCCGTTCAAATACAGCAGATACAGGCTGACATTCAGAAGAAGGCGGCGGAGCTTAATTTAGAGCGCGATAAAATGACAATGGAAGATGACCGTAAGAGAGATGAGCTTGACGCCTATTTGTTTGTAAAAGCTGAAGAAATGAAAGCTAAATACGGAACACAATTAAACGTAGAAAAAATTAGGTCAGAGCTAGCGATCAATCGTGAAGTTATGAAGGCTCAGGCTGAAGTTTTAAAAGGTGCTGTAGATGATAAAGAAAACTAGACAGCAAGTCATAGACGACGGGGCGGAGGCTGCCAGGCTTCTAGATACAGAATTACCTCGCTTTATGGATGAGCTGGAAGCAGAGATCTGGGAAGAATTTAAAAAGTCTGACCCCAGTGACAAGGATGGCCGGGAGGTTATTTTTGGTAGAGCGTGTGGCATTGAAAATGTAAAAACAATGCTTCACAGATTAAAACAAAACGCGACTATTGAAAAAAATAGAAAATAGCGCATAATGGAGTTAAGCAATGTCAGAAGCCAACAACCCTAATGGGACTGATCTGAACACCGCAAGAAATGCAATTAAAGCCTTACTAACGCCCCAAGAGGATACCGTGACGGAGGAACAAGTTGCGCTTGAGACTGAAACTACTGAAGCTGAACAATTTGAGGAACAAGTAGAAGAAGTCGAAATGTCCGAGGATACGCAAGTATCTGAAGACGGTCTTGAAGTTGAAGAGGAAGCAGAAGAATTTGAAGACGCATCTCTGGACATACTTGGGCAAGTAGTCGAAGTAGACGGCGAGGAGATAACTGTTGAAGAGCTCAGACGCGGAAACCTAAGACAAAGAGATTATACACGCAAAACTCAAGAGCTCTCTGAATACAAAAAATCAGTAGAAGCTCAAGCAATTGAGATGGAGCGTGAACGTGCTCAATATGCTCAAATGCTTCCTGCTTTGCAGGATCGTTTAGAGCAACAGGAGCCGGAGCCGGATTGGGACACTCTGTATGATCAGGATCCTAACATGGCAAGGAAGGCAGAACGTGCTTGGCAGACACAGCAAAAGGAGCGACTAGCTTCTATTGATGCGGTTAAGGCCGAGCGTCAGCGAATGCAACAGGTTGAAGCAGAGCGTATAGAAAATTACCAATTGCAATACCAAGCGCAGCAGCGAGAAATTTTGCCCGACTTAATCCCGGAGTGGCGCGATACAAAAGTTGCATCTAATGAGGCTAAACAGGTTCGAGACTTTCTCCTTGGGGAAGGATTTTCAGAGCAAGATATTAGCGGATTAAAAAATGCGACACTTGTAAGAGTAGCGAGGAAAGCCATGCTATATGAAAAAGGGCAGACTAAAGCGACGGAGGCAAAGACTAAGCCTAAGAAGCAGCAGCCCAGAACTCTAAGAGCTGGATCTCGAAACACGCAGCCAAAGCCTAAGACTGAGCAAAAACAAGCGCTACAACGCGCACGTCAAACTGGCAAAGTGGCTGACGCCGCTGCCGCAATTAAACACTTACTCTAGGAGGCTGTAATGGCTATAACTACCAATACGTTCACATCCTTTGACGCCAAAGGTATTCGTGAGCAACTTTCGGACGTGATAAGTTCGATTTCACCTGAAGAGGTCCCACTGCAAAGTAACCTTGGAAGCGTCAATGTTTCTAACACATATTTTGAGTGGCAAACCGACTCACTAAACGCTGTTTCAAAAACGGCGAGAGCTGATGGCGATGACGTAGGAAACACTTTCGACGCCACATCTGCAACAACTCGTGTCGGTAACTATACGCATATTTTGCGTAGAACAGCTATCGTCGCTGACAACCTATCTGACCAGTCGTTGGCCGGAAGATCGGATGAAATGGCGATGCAATTAGCGAAGCGAGGACGCGAATTACGTAGGGATTACGAGGCAGTTTTCACGGACAATAATGCCGCCGTATCAGGAAATTCCTCTACACCGCGTGAAACCGCTGGCTTAGGTGCATGGATTGCAACTAACGACATTATGGGTACTGCTGGTAGCCCTGCAAGTCCAACTGGTGACGGAACCGATGCTCGTACTGACGGGACCCAAAGGGTCTTTACTGAGGCTATGTTAAAATCGGCCATGCAGTTAGCATTTACTTCTGGCGGTAAGCCATCAATTATGATGACTGGCCCGTTCAACAAAACCAAAGTATCAGGTTTTGCTGGTATCGCTGCACAGCGCTACATGGCTCCAAGTGATGGTCCAACTACGATTATTGGGGCTGCTGACGTTTATTTGAGCGATTTCGGGAGCTTATCCTGTGTTGTTAATTTATTTCAGCGAGAACGTGACTGTTTTCTACTCGACCCAGAGTTAGCAGAAATTGCAGTTCTACGTCCTATCCAGACCGTTGATCTTGCTAAAACTGGTGACGCAACCAGAAAAATGGTGCTTGGCGAGATGGGCTTACAAGTTACTAATGAAGCTGGACACGCAGGCGTGTTCGATCTTACAGTATCATAATAGCTTTAGGGGCAGCTTAATTGCTGCCCCTACTCCCAGGGAATAGCCTTTAAAAAGGAATTATATAAGATGAAAAAATTATGGAGCCATGATCCAGTAACCGGGATTAAAAAGTATTGGCACGTAACTGGTAAGGGTGAGTATGTTGTTGAGACAGTTATGGACGTTAAGCCAATTGTGGAGGCTAATAAAAAGCAAAGAAATAACATGGATAAGAGACATAAGGACGTGAATAAAGTTGCCTCAATACCGCTGCCGATATACTACGAACTAAAGCGTAAAGGTATCGCTGACGATCCTAAAGCATTATTTAAGTGGTTAAACGATAGCGATAATGCCTGGACCAGAACAAGAGAAAGCACGCTATGAGTATTTCAAATTTTTCTGAATTAAAAAGTTCGATAGCAGATTTTTTAAATCGTGATGATCTTACTTCAGTAATTCCTACTTTTATTAAGTTGGCTGAGGCTGACATGAATAGAAAGATACGCCACTGGCGCATGGAGAAGCGTGCAACTGCAAATCTCGATACCCAGTATACCGCTTTCCCGAATGACTTCATCGAGGGTATACGTCTCATGATTACCGGGACTACAGAATTCAGGTTAGAGCTCATAACTCTCAGCGAACTCATGGATAAAAGATCCGAAAATAATGCCTCCGGGACACCTAGATTTTATGCCCTCGTTGACGGCTCCTTCGAGGTGTATCCGACGCCAGATCAGACATATACTTTGGAGATGCTTTACTATGAGCGCATAGACGCCCTAAGCGATAGCAATACTGCAAACTGGGTTTTGACATATAACCCAGATGCGTATCTTTACGGAGCGTTGACACACAGCGCCCCTTACTTGGGAGAGGACGCAAGATCGCAAGTGTGGGCGCAGTTGTATCAAAACGCGATAAGTGGTACAAATATGGAAGATCAACAGGCCAAGTCTAGCGGATCGGGCCATCGAATGAGAGTTAGGAGTTTTGGATAATGGCAACAATAGCAGACAGAATTTTAGACAACGGGCTAACTGTTTTGGATACGGAAGCAAATCGTGTAGATATTACTAGCGCAGAAAGCACAACATTTGCAGAGGCAACATCTTCGCAAACGCTTGGTAACAAAACAAGTATTAGTATTTCTGCCCCTGCGGAT
>Ga0181369_1000138_pt1 | contig 20668 bp, 13 predicted proteins | sample LowvirmetaG_8_FD_130088 | JGI IMG/M metagenome (GOLD analysis project Ga0181369, IMG submission 130088) | Marine viral communities from the Subarctic Pacific Ocean - Lowphox_04 viral metaG | ecosystem: Environmental > Aquatic > Marine > Oceanic | place: Subarctic Pacific Ocean | collected... | reverse complement strand
GTTAGATGCTAAAGCAAGTTGATGAGAAGAGTTTGAATCGTTATACCAACTAAGGTAAGAATCATCAGCTTTACCACCTACTCTCCATTTGTCCGCTCCATTTCTCTGATAAGCATGCCAAGTATAAGTACCTGTACCGTCTGCTAATGTAAAGTCTGTGGTTATAGTTCTGTTTGTAGCACTTTTAATATGAAGGGCACCAGAAGGATTATTAGTTCCTATTCCAACATTGCCATCCTCCTGAACACGCATTAGTTCAGTGGCAGCATTATGTTTTGATACTACAAAAATTCTATCAGTTTGGTTATTATCATGGTCAATATCAATTCTTAATGAACCAGCAGATTGTATAAATTCTTGACCAGCACCAGCTAGATATAATCTTCTATTCATAGATATATCACCAGATGAATTAATTAGCATGCGGTCTGAACCTGCTGACGTGAAAGTCAATGAATCCGTAGAGTGGTTATAAGTTATTGCTCCTCTATAATTAGAATCAGCATCTCCGAATCTAATTTGACCATTAAGACTTGAAGAAGAGTTTATTTGAATAGAGTTATTTGCATTATTTTCAAGATACAACATACTATTTGCATCCGCACTTGCACCAGAAATTGCGGAGCCCGTAACATGAAGTTTATTACTTGGTGAACTCGTTCCGATACCTACGTTTCCAAACACATTAATTCTAAAACGTAAAGTGCCATCATTAATTATATCAAAATAATTAGCCGCACCGTATGGTCTGCCTATAAAGAAATCTTCGTTATCAGATTCATCGTAAATAGTTAGTCCAGCTTTTCTATAATGATGGGCTTTAACAGAAACGCCTGCAATAAGAGAACTCACACTGTTGTTTGTACCTTCAACTAAAAGCTCTGAACCAGTTCCTGAAATGTGTAAATTTTTACTTGGCGTAGTAGTTCCAATGCCTACGTTTTGTGATTGGTCAATCGTTAGGGCTACTGCTGGATTTGCGTTTTGGGGTTTTGTTAAGAACCTCATTTTAGTTGCTGCGCCATCTGCCATGCTAGAGACAAAATCGGAATATCTAAGATATGGAGACCCTGCTACAGCGTAATAATGATTGAGGATTAATCCTGTGCCATCTGATGTGGAGTATGTTCGTACTGCTGCGGAAGAACCTTCAGTGTCTGCTATTCTTAATCTGTTACCTGCATTATTGCTATCAAAAGCAATAGTTAAATCACCCGTTAAACTACCACCTGCTAAAGGTAGTTTCGTTGCAATACTATTTGTGACTGTTGTACTGAAACTAGCATCATCATTTAATGCTGCTGCTAACTCGTTTAAAGTATTTAATGTAGATGGTGCTGAATCGGCTAAGTTTGCAATAGCGGTTGTTACATAAGCTGTGGTAGCTACGTTCGTGGTATTGTCTGATGCACTCTGTGTAGTAGCAGTAAAGTCACTATGCAGTTTTGCATCAGTTACGGCATTATCTGCTATTACATGTGATGTTATTTTTGTTGCCATTTATTAACTTCCTAGTTCTGGGAATTCACCTAGAGGTCTTACTGGTGGATTTGCGTCGTTATAAACATATAATGCTGCCAAAGCATCTACATCTGAAGCTGCATCAATTGCAGTTGTCATTGTATTGGCTTTAGTTCTAACTGCTGCTCTCCATGTTTTTATATTACTTGGACAAGCGGTTCCACCTTCTGTTTCTCTTATTACCATCCAATCAGTATCTTTTAATATTCCAGCAGCTTGTAAATTAATAACTTGTTTATGATTATTTACAATGCCAGGTTGTTTTACTTCGCCTTCTGTTCCTAAACCATCTGTTTCATCTTGTGCTGTAAATAATACATCATCTAATGGTAATGCTGTGGCTGTTCCATATGTTCCTTTGACAGTTAAACCATCAACAACATATGTGATATTGGTATTAATATAATATTCTTTATCTTTTAAATTGGTATTATCTATCGTGACTGGATATACACCAATTGATTGCAATTGCGATTCTGACCATAATGCCATCGTGTTTGCAGGATATTGGGTATTCCCTATGTTAAACGCTTTCGGTCTTGACCACATTTTTGTGATTGATCCGCTTTCTACTAATGCCCACATTTTAATTTCCTCTTATATGTTCTATTTATACATTATTGTGCTGTTGTTGGCACTCCTGTTGATGTTATGAATGGATTTTCTGCAAATGCCATGTAGACGTATGTACCGCCTGAAATGTTTCCAGTTGTGTTGGTGTTTCTTACTTTAAATCCATTTGAAAGAAAATCTAATCTATCAAAGCCTGTTTGTTCAGCATCAGACAAATTTGCTCTTAATCTATTACTTACAACATTAAATGCATTTATTTCAGCTGTGAACATATCCCAGTTTGCACTAGTATCAGTTCTTTTTATCATCAAAAAAGCAGGTTTAAATCCTGTGTAAACAAAAGGACCACTGGCATTTCCATTACCGCCATACTTGCCAAACTTGCTGTAGCCTTGTACTTCTGCAAAAGCGTAACCAACATAAGTTGCGCTTGCAATGTTAACTTTTTCATTTCCTAAGTATATATGAGTAGAATCAGGCTGTGTGCTACTTACATAGTGATTACCATTTACCGCATCAGCATCATTAAGGCTTAGAAATCCATTATACCAGCCTTGTCTAACGGAGGCTTGATCTCCGCCCAAATAAAACCAATCATCCGCAGAATCTCTGCGTTTACAAATAAAAACTTTTGGAGCAACACCTAAACCATGTGTAAGTTTTGATTCTTGTCCATTGTTTAGTTGGTCGTCTCTGCCTGTGTAAGTAATAATGCTAAATCCTGCTGTAGTATTAGCTTGATGCGTACAAGCATTTATACAACCATTTCCTGTGCCTGAAGCTGAAACTGAGGTTGTCGTACCACCATTGGCTTTCCATTGCCAAGCTACATAAGTAGCATTATTATTATTAGTATTTGCACCACTTGAAACACTAAATCCATCAGAATTAAATGCACTGACAGTTCCATACCCATCACCAGTATCTTCGGCAATATTTAAGTTAGTCGCGAGTCTTTTGTTAACTCCTCTTGATGAATCAAAAACAACATGGTGATAGGCAATGCTTCTACTTTTTACCCAAACCCAATCTGGTTGCATATTGCTATTACCATCGTTGGTTATGGATTTTGTAGACCCATTACCAGTATATAAAGCAGTCTGAAAATATGCTGATGGGTCGTCTATATTTGTATAAGCCATTATCCGTACTCCGCTAAGTTTTTAGTGCATAAGGCGTAGTAGCCTGATGGTACTGAGTATTCAAATGTTCCATATCCATCTGCATCAGAATTTGCTGACGAGATTGTATACGAAGCGTATCCACCAAAGTTTATTTTTATTTGTCTGCCTTGATAAACTGCAACAGCAGGCATTACAAATTGATCATCAAAACTAGACCATATAGTTGAACCACCTGTACCTAATGAATCCCAAGTTCCATTTATACCAAAATAAAGCTTACTATTATCGAGGTCTAAACCTACCATTATAATATCACCAGCAGAATTAGAAATACTATCTCCACTTCCATTTCTAACATTAGGAACTCCAGTAGTATAAAATCCCATTGAGCTTTTTTCAGCTACGTTACCTATATAATACTGGGCAGCAGAACTATAAGGTATAAAAGCATCTTGTGAACCTGCTATACCTACTACTACATCATTCGAATCACTAGAGCCGCCACTTCTTTGAGCTTCCCAATACCATTTTCCTTTTGTAACACCCATAGTCGCTATCATGCTGCACCAGCCTGAACCACCATCTGTGGTAACTTTGGTTCCACCTTCTTGAGTTTTAGAATTTCCGTTAGTACGATTTAGCATATTCATAGTACAAAAATTATTAGTAGGTGTGTCAGTTGCTTGGTCGGCGGCTGTTAGATTATATTTGTCAAAATTGCCTTGACTTGTACCAGTTTGTACTGCTCCTACATTTGAAGAGTCATCAAAGTTCATGTGAAAACCTGTAGTACCTAATGAAAGACTACTTACATCTTTAGGCTTCCAAATACCTGAAGCTTGATCATACTCACCAAAACTTGTTGGTGGTAATGCAGAACCATCTACTAGTACGCATTCTGCCATATAACCATTAAAACCATATCCTGTGTTTGCTACTTTACCACCTATAGAAAATTTGCCACCACCATCGCCAACTCTTGTAGATACATTTTGATTTAAAGTAGAATTAAAAGTTATGGTTTGTTGTACTCCGTTTACATAGATTTTTGTTCTATCTGCTGCTGTGCTGTCTGTTGAATCAACTGCAAAAACAATATGATACCATGCTGCAGTATCACGAAAACTTTGATTTACTTGGCCAATCCATTTCAAAGTATTACCTTCGTCCACATATATGAATATGCGGTCATCTGGATAACTTGCATCATCTCTAAAATATATACCTGTTTTACCGTCTGAACCTGCAGAAAAGATATACTGAGCAACAACACCATTATCAACCTCTGTTCTTTTGAGCCAACAACTCCAAGTCCATGTTTGTTGTGAGTCACCTTGTGATCTACCTTCAGCCATTAAGTATTCTGTATTATCTGTTTCAAACTTTAACGAATGAGTAACATCATATCCAGTAGATACGCTTCCTCGATTATTTAGTCGATCAGTAAATGCCATATTATGTTTGAGCTAGATTCTGCACTCTTCCTATTTCTTGCCAGATACTTCCATTATATCTAAATGAGAATATATCTGTTTTTAGTCCTGTTGCTGTCATAGTAGGAGCTGTACTTGCTGCAAATTCAAATATTGTATTCCATGCAACAGTAAATGGACCAGCCGCTGTTGGGTCTGGTTGTGCAATCTCTACAGAAATAATAGCTCCTTCTACTGCATTACTCGGTGCTGCAAAAGTTACATTATGACCTAATAATAGGTATGCATTTGCTGCTGCTCTTGCGTCCCACGTTACACTTGCTGCTGATGTTAAAGCCACTTGTGTTATATTTGCTGATGTTGTTGCTGTTAATAAACCAGTAACCGATGCTCCAGTTGTTGTTGTAGCTAGTTTAGATACGTTATCATAATATAATTCTACAGAGCTATTATTAGTAGCTAGTAAGTAAGTTTCTGATAGACCACCATTGCCTAGTCTTAGATTAGTTCCACCAATACGTAGTTCACCTGATCCACCTTCATTTATTACACTACTAGTCCCATCATGATATAATTCTAAATCACTACCTGTGCCTAATAATATTTTTTCGTTATCAGACAGAATGAGACTATCACCTGCTGGTAATTCTTTTATTTGATTCGAACTTGAATCTACTATTAATGGTATTCTATTTGCCATTTTATGTTACCCCTACGTTTACTGTTCCTGAGCGTGCAACAACAGCTAAATTTCCGTTTGTTAAAGTTATATTAACTGCCGCCGACCTTGCCACTACTGTAAGTGTGGTTGACGAAAGTAATCTTGCTGGTACTGTTGTATTGCTCATATGTTATCTCTATTTATATCTGTTTATCCTTCTAATGTTTCTTGTTCTTGCCATATTATCTTACTAACCATTCTTCTACTGAGTCTGAGATGTCTCGCATCTTAATCCAATTTGTTCCTGTTTGTTGTCCTTTCTTCATTCGTAGTTTGCCCATTAAACCTACTGCGTCCCATTCTTTTCTATTTTCTCTATTTATATAAGCAGTTTCAGAGTTATAATCTGGATTAAGTTTTCTTCTAGTAAGTTTATTTCCTTTATCATCTACTGTTTTACCATCTTCCTCAGTATATTCTTCCCAGATATATCTACCATAATCGTCTCTCATGTGTTTTCCTTGCCATTTATTCCAAGAGGTATCTCCTACTACAGAGGGATTACCACTTATTACACCTATAACAGTTTCTCCTGATTCTGCTATTTTTATTTTATTGTTTACTAGTGATACTGAATGACCTACTCTATCATTATTGTCTGTGTTACCATCTGCCCACTCAAAGTATTCAGCATAGTCAGCACCACTTGCATTCCATGAAGCATCAGCATAAGCATTACCATCTCCTCTAAAGTTAAATTCTCTATCACCGCCGCCGTTATCAGCTCTCCTTCCTGAATAATATTGTGCAAAAGAGTATGAAGAAGTGCCACCTCTTTCTACTGCAAGCATTGTGCCGTGTGAAGCAAAACCTGTATTACTCACATACATAGAGTACATATCACCTGGCGAAGTTAATTGTAATTGTCCACCATCATAGACTGTAGATGCGGTTCTTATAAGGAGATTACCCGAAGTGTCAATCTTTGCTCGATAAGTATCATTTGGTGCAAACTGTAAAGGTATATTTCCAACAGTTCCAAGTTGTGTCATATTGCCATCAGAATATAAATATCCTTTTTGAGAACCACCAACACCAATATTCAATGAAGTTGAACTAGTTCCATTTATAGAAAGACATCTTCTATTTGTTGTAGCACCAAATGGAGTAGATGTTCCCACCCCAACATCACCACCAGTAGTAATAACAAGTCTCTCTGCAGATGATGTATGACTGTAAATAGCAAAATTATCATTTGTTTGACAATTTACATCCCAGTCATGAGCATCATTCCTTAATCTTAATGATGCACTTGAGTTTGCCCCAGCTTGTATTCGAATATTTGCGTGGGTGTTTGTTTCAATATGAAGATTAGATGCAGGGCTCGCAGTTCCTATGCCCACACTACCTAACCGATCAATACGCATGGCTTCTGATAGTCCACCTGAGTATGTAAAGAATCTTAAATCTCCTACACCTGAACCATATTTACCACCTTGAATTCTTGCATAATCTAAAGAGCCATCAGTGGTATAATTAAGACTTGCTTGACCAGTGTTGACTATATTAATGTCGCCTGAAGAATCTATTCTAACTTTTTCATTATTACCATTATCTTTAAATACTATTCCTGTAGTACCTGCTGAATGTAATTCAGTTGTGGTTGATGTAGCATTTAAAATCAATTTACTTGAATCACCGCTACGACCTCTTAAAGCACCGCCTGAATAAATAGTACCTGATGTTTTTATATTTCCACTTACATGCAACTTCTCACTTGGCGAACTCGTTCCTATGCCAACTTTTCCAGAGTTATCGATACGCACAGCTTCTGAACCATTAGCTTCAAACTGCATACTGTTTGTTGAGTGGTCATACAATATACTACCAACTGAAGAAGCGTCATTATCACCAAAATGTATTACGCTATCATCTGTTGCAGCACTTGTTTGAATATATAAAGCACTATCTGTTCCAGAGGGTGATTGCATGTGCAATAAACCATTTGGAGATGTGCGATTTATACCTAGTTTTCCATCGTAAGCAAGTCTCATTTTTTCAGAACCATCATTTTCCCATCTATGACCACCATTAGTAGCATTGTGGGCATTATAAGCAACACCCCCAGCTCCTAACTGTTCTATATCAAAATAATAACTACTGTCATAAGCCACTCTTAATGCTCGACTTGCTTGTGTGCCATCACTTTCTATATGAAGTGCAACTGCTGGCGAAGTTGTTCCGATGCCTACAGATGATGCAAATATATTGCTTGAATACAAGTTAGCAAAACGATATGAGCTAGTACCTAAATTTGTTTGATTATCTACTACCGCTGCATTTCTGCGTGGCAATATATCATTACCAAATTCTAAACCAGTATGGTCTGTTGCTGTGCTGTCAATGGCTAGATTGTTAGAATTAGCAGAACCAATGGTTGCAAATGTTGAGCCGTCTCTACGAAGAGAAACAATAGCACCATCTGATGTTATACGATTAAATATAGCTGGAGTTGATCCTGACCTTGTAGCTCCTATAAAGTTAAACTGTGCATTTAAAGCAATGCCTGGTGTTGTTGAACCTGCAATTCCACCTTGTCCGTCAGTTGTACCTACGGATAAATTCCCTGATGTGTCTATCTTAAATCTTTCTGAACTATCTGTTTGGTCATATACACTTAACGTCCCTGCATCTGTAATAAGTCTAAAATGCCCTTCAGTATTTTTTATATCCACACTAGCTTGACCTGCGTTAGTGCTTTGAACTGTAAATGTATTATCGTCTTTAGCTATTATTAAACTGCCAGTCATTGTTCCACCAGCTAGTGGGAGTTTTGTTGCAATACTATTTGTAAGAGTAGTATTTAAAGCAGCATCATCATTTAATGCAGCTGCAATTTCATCTAAAGTATTCATAGTTGATGGCGCACCATCCACTAAGTTTGCTATTGCTGTAGTTACATAAGCTGTTGTTGCAACGTTTGTGCTATTATCACTCGCTGATTGAGTAGTAGCTACTGTTGCGTCTAAATTACTTGGTACTTTTGTTAATGCCATATTATGTTATTTCATCCCATGTTTGTGTTTCTTCATTCCAATTATAATAATTATCTTTATCGGTTGGATTAGGAGTTGGTGGTTCCCAATCACAGGTATCTTCATTTAATGTCCAAGATTCATACGGTTTTGGAGGAATAAAAGCATCTCTTGTTTTATCATAAGTAAAACCTACCCCCGCATAATTTTTTCTTAACGGTGTTCCACCATCAGAATGTACGCCCTTTCGAGTATTATAACTTGTTTGGATCCATTTACCTGGAGTTTCATCTATAAATGAATCAAAAAAATCTTCCTCAGCTGTAATTATTTGGATTACTTTATTATTTAAAACTTTTGCATAATGTGCCATATTAACTATACCTTATTATTACTATACCTGAGCCACCATTAGCTCCATCATAATTATATCCGCCACCAGAGCCGCCACCGCCCCCGGTGTTTGCTGTTCCTGCTGTTCCATCACTGCTTCCACCAGTTCCGCCTGCACCACCGCCGCCAGATCCACCACTACCACCTGAACCACCGTGAGGAGATCCACCGCCGCCACCTGCATAGGTTGTTCCATTTGACCATTGGCTTCCTGCTCCTCCACTTCCACCTTGATTATTAGCTGGGGTATCTTGACCTACTGCCCCTGCTCCGCCACCTCCAGCACCTGACCTAGAAGCGCCATCATTACCATTACCATCACCACCATCATTACCTTGACCAGATGTTCCGGAACCACCAGTTCCTGATGCAGCGCCTCCTCCACCAGATCCACCATTAGCTCCATTACCAGCACTAGTTGTACCACCTCCACCCCCAGTGGAGGTTATTCCAAATGCACTTGAATTACTTCCGCTATCAGCAGCACCATCTTCTGATGTACTACCAGCACCACCTGCACCAATAGTAATAGTATAGCCACCAGTTCCTGCATCAACAGTGGCAGTACCAGTTCTATAACCACCAGCTCCACCTCCAGCACCAGCGTTATATCCACCTCCACCTCCACCAGCTACAATTAAATATGAAATACTTTTTGCTCCTGATGTGACACTAAAGGTGCCTGATGAAGTAAATGTGTGATATGTATATCCTCCAGATGAACTTATCGTTCCTCCAGTTGCTGTAAATGAACTTGAAAAAGCTTTCCAGTTACTACCATCATATTCTTCTAGAACACTAAGAGTTGTATTATATCTTATCATACCAACAACGCCTGTAGGTCGTTGAGCTGTAGTTCCAGCTGGGATTTTTAGTGACCCTGTGCTTGACATAGTAATATCACCTGAACTTGCAATAGTCATCTTAGTTTCTAAAGCTGCGGTGTTTGCCCTTGTTCTAAACTCAAGCTGTCCACCAAAGTTGTTATCAGTTGCATTTTCTTTTGCTCCTTGTATGCCCGCCCACTCTGTGTAAGTTCCTGAGGATGTAAATTTACCACCAAAATTAATCTGTCCACCAACACCTGCTGCCATAGATGTGTTATCATTTAATAATAGGTTGCCTCTGTAAGCGGTTGAAACAGGACTTAAAACATGCAAAGCATCTAAAGGTCCATTTATTCCAATTCCAACATTACCAGTAACATAATCTATAGTAACTCTTTCATTTGTCCCACGAGTTGTATCTGAAGATATGATAGCAAAATCTGCTTGGTCATTACCAACATGTCCTATTTTCCAATCTGTATATGCATCACCACCAAATGTATCAGTAGTTCCTCGCATAAACTCTAAAGCTGTTCTCGGTGCACTTGTATGGTCTGCATGTATTCTAAGACCAGTTGTGCCTGAAGTTGTTTTAAGTTCAAGGGATTGATTTGGTGAAGTCGTACCAATTCCAACACGATTATTACTTGCATCTACAATTAAAGTATCTGTGTCTACTGCTAATCCTGCAGATGTAACTGTTCCAGTAAATGTTGGGCTTTCTTCATAAGCCGATGTTATAACACCTGTTGAACTATTGTATGATAATGCATTACCACTCACAGAGATCGCGCTACGTGCACGTGCGGTGGTGTGATATAGGTTAGTTGTACCTTCGCTGACTGTATCAGTATTTCCTAATGTAGTTACTGTAAATGAATTAACTTCTACAACATCACCAACGGTTAATCCTGTATCAAAAGTCAGAGTTGTTCCACTTACTGTGTAATCTGACTTTTGTTGATATACACCATTAATATAAACCTGTGTATTGTTTTCTGATTTAGGATCTGCACTTAATGTAAATGCTGTTTGTCCTGCAGTAGCTGTAAACTGTTGATTAACTGCAGATGTTCCATCGTGAACAGAAGCTGTAGTAATATGTACTGCAATCTTTTCACCAGATGCTGGTGCTGTATCTAATGCTAATACTGCATTTGTTAATGTATAATCTCCTTTCTCCTGGTATACACCATCGATGAATACTATAAGTGCATCTTCATTTGCTGGGGTGACTGATAATGTAAAGTCTGTTGTACTATTATCTCCAGTAAATGTATCTAATACTTTATTTGATGAACCTGTTCCAACTGCTGTCCAAGCTGAACCGTTATAAACTTCTAAAGCACCATCAGTTGTATTCCATCTCATTTGTCCTGTTGCTGCTGTTGGTCTTTGACCTGTTGTACCAACTGGTATCTTTAAAGCACCTGTTCCTTGTGCATCTACTCCATAGTCTTTTGTAGCTAGCATAGTTGTATTATTATGCTTAAGTCTAGCTTCTCCATCCTGAATAAACTGTGCACCTATTTTGTTACCTGCCGCGTTGTAAATTCTTACATCATCACCAAGTATTCTAATTTGTCCTGTACCAGCATCTTGTATAAATGAATTACTACCATCATGATAAATCTGTAAATCTCCACCAGACGCTGAACCTACTTCTAGTTTAACATTATCACCTAATACCAAGTCACCAGTCATTGTACCACCGGCTAGTGGTAGTTTAGTTGCTATGGATGCTGTAACTGTACTACTAAAACTTGCATCGTCGTTTAATGCTGCCGCCAATTCGTTTAATGTATTTAAACTTGACGGAGATGAATCGACTAAATTACTGATTGCTGTTTCTACATAAGCTGTTGTTGCTACCTTTGTAGAATTATCAGATGCTGATTGTGTTGTTGCTGTTGAAGCACTAGGAATAGCAACAGCTGGTATTGTTAAAGTTTTAGAACTTAAATCTAATGTACCATGTAATTTTGCAGGAGTAATATTAGCATCCGTTATCATGCTAGTTGTTATAGCATCATCTGCAATTACGTGTTGTGTTATCTTTGTGTTTGACATATTATCCTTCTAGTTCCTTTACTCTTGCTGAAAGTTCTTGTATTGCTTTTACTAAAGCAGGAATTAACTCACCCTCTGCTAACCCCTGTATTCCATCAGGGTCTTGTTTCCAAATTAATTGATTATTAGGTACTTCTGAATGATTATCTATTACTGCTTTAACTTCTTGGGCAATAAATCCATGCATAACTCCTGTTAAATTAGGATGTATTAATTCATTAGAATCTTCTTCATATCTTGGAGTATCATTAGGAACTTCGCCACAAGTTTTCCATTTAAAATTGCGAGGTCTTAAATCATTTATAAAAGATAATCCAACCTCAGAATCTACTATATCTTTTTTATATCTTTCATCTGATATAGCAGCCCAACCATTACTACCATGAGTAGCATATAAACCTGAACCACCTGAACCAAGTGTAGTTGTATTAGTTCCATTAGCTGACATATTAAATCCAAATACATTTTCACCATTTGCATTACCTAATGTGCCACTAGGTCTAGCCAAAGCACCAACCATAGTACAACTAGAACCTGTAAGTAATGGGTGACTTCCTTGACCTGCACCATAACCAACCATAGTATTGTAAGTTGGTGTAGTCATACTGCTACCAGCACTTCTACCAAGAGCAGTATTGTAAGCTCCTGAAGTATTTGCATTTAGTGCTGCTGCTCCTATGCCTGTATTATCTGAGCCTGTATTGTTATAAAGAGATTCAGTTCCTAAAGCAGTAATAGCAGAAGCAGTATTTAATTGACCTGCTTTTCTACCTACCAAACAGTTTTCAGAGTTAGTAGTTCCTGATGCTCCTGCATCAATACCAATATAAACATTTCTCTGTCCTGTAGTATTTGAGTCGCCAGCACCATAACCTACTGCAGTATTGTCAGAACCTGTCGAGTTATTACCTAATGCTTCATGACCAACTGCTACATTATCATTTGCAGTGGTGTTCCATCGTAATGCTTTATTACCAATTGCAACATTCCTTGTTCCAGTTGTATTTAAACCTAGTGTTTCATCACCAAAAGCTGAGTTGTGATTTGCTGTAGTATTATTAGCCAAAGAACCTCTGCCAAAAGCACAATTTTCATAGCCTGTTGTATTTGATTGTAAAGCGCCCACACCAAAAGCATTGTTTTCTACGCCTGTGGTGTTTGCACCCAAAGAACTTTTACCTACTGCGGTGTTATTAGCTCCTGTAGTATTAGCATCTAGTGAAAATGACCCTATTGAAGTATTATTGTCAGCAGTTGTATTAGCTCCTAAAGCCATATGGCCAACAGCAGTGTTATTTTCTCCTTCAGTATTAGCATCTAAACTACTGTCACCAACAGCAGTGTTTTGAGTACCTATGGTGTTTGCTGCTAAAGAATTAAAACCTAGTGCAGTATTATTGCTTGCGGTAGTATTTGCAGTTAAAGCGCCCACACCAATAGCAGTATTAAAACTCCCTGATGTATTAGTACCTAACGTACTTAGACCCATTGCAATGTTTTGAGTACCTGTTGTGTTTGCATCTAAAGTATTTAGACCAATTGCTATATTATAACTTCCTGTAGTATTTGCTGTTAAAGCACTTTTACCTATAGCAACATTACCATCACCACTAGTTAGTGCTGCAAAAACATCTACACCTATCCCAGTATTATTATCTGCAGCATTTATAGTTCCTGTAGTGGTATCACCAATCATTATTGAGCCAGTACCAAATGTTTTAAATGTTGGACCTGCGGTTGTCCATTCCAATCCAGCAGTAGAAGAATATCCTACTACTTGTCCGTTTGAAGGTGCCGTACCGCTTATTTTTAAACCAGGAATATTAATTGCGTGGGAAAAATCAAACTCGTCATCTGATGCATCCCATAGAATAGTAGCATCTGTTGAAGCATTAACTCCATCTTGGATTGTTATACCTGCACCACCAGCAGTTCCGGATGTATCACCTGAACCTTTATTTAAAGTTATATTTTTATCTTCAACATCAAGTGTTGCAGTATTTAAAGTTGTTGATGTGCCTTGAACAGTTAAGTTTCCACTTAAAGTTAAGTCCGTTAATGTACCAGCACCCGCAGATGTGATACGTTCTGTACCACCTACGCTTAAACCATGTTTTACTTCGAAATTTTTATTTGCCATTTACGTTTTCACTCTCCAACGTTTATGTTACTATTTATACGGTTGTCGCTGTTGACATTACTTTAATTGTTGCTGAACTATTACTTCCCATAGTTGCCTGTAATAATAAATTACCAGAACTAATTGTTGCATTAAATGTTGCAAGAGAAGAACCACTAAATATAGTTCCGTATTCTGTTATATATGCTGTGCTACCATCATGCAATACGTTTATTTCTGTTGAATGGTATGCTGAGCCTTGTGTTACTTGTACTTTATAATTTACTGATCTATATGTTGCTATAGCATGTGTAGCTACAGTTGTTGCAGAAGTACTACTAATTGAAGTACTATCAGATCTTGTGTGATGACTTCCAACTATTTGATTAGAATTAGTATCCCAACTTGGTCCACCAGTACTTAATTTAGCTGGTGTAACTGTTCCATCACTTGGTGTTCCTATTCCATTTACAGAAGGTGTATGAACTTCTATTGCAGTTCCATTTGGTGCTGCTGATGTAAATGTTAATGTTGTTCCACTTACAGAGTATTCACTATGATGCTGATATACACCATCCCAGTATACTTGTACATAATTTTCATTTGGTGGTGTTAAAGATAAAGTATATGCTGTTGCTGAACCATTACCTGTGAATGTATCTATTGTTGGACTTGTTCCAACTACACCTGCACCAATATGATGTACAACAACCTCTTGGCCTGCAACTATACCAGAATCAAATGTTAATGTTGTACCGCTTAATGCGTATGAATTTTTGTTTTGATATACACCTTCAATAAAACATATTAGTTCGTTTTCTGAACTTGGAGTTTCTGATAGTGTATATGTTAATAAAGCTGAACCTGAACCAGAAGCCGTAAAAAAGTCTGTTGTAAAGACTGAACCTGATCCACCTGCTATTGTAACTGTATCTGAACCTGCTGCAGTTGTTAATACTATACCTGCCCCAGCTACTAATGTTAATGTATCGTTCTCTTGATCTGCAACTACATTTGATTGTCCACTAACTGCGATAGTTCCGAATGAATCTCCGCCACCGCCAATTTTACCCCATGCACCTGCTGCATATCCTTCAAACTCTGATGTAGTTGTATTATATCTTAATTGTCCTAAAGCTGCTGTTGGTCTTTGCCCTGTTGTACCATTTGGAACTCTGATTGCATCTGCTTTTGAACCGATATCTAAACTTACTCCTGGGGAAGTTGTTCCGAGACCTAACTTTCCAGCACTGTCTATTCTTAATTGTTCAGAACTATTAACATCAAATGCTAATGAGTTTCCGTCATGTCTATAAATAATTCTACCAACAGTTGCAGAACTAGCATCGCCTAATAATATTTCACTGGTACTTAGGTTTCCACCTAAAAGGTGAATTTTACTTGAATCATAGGCGTTTGAAGTATTTGATTCAAGTTTAAGTGAAGCTCCGCCTGAAGCATCGTAAATATGTAGATTATTAGCAGGACTTGTAGTACCTATACCAACACGACTTGTTGATGCATCTACATAGAAATCATCATTTCCTATTGCAGTATCAACCCCATTTGTTTTATTAATATGGAATGTTGCACCTGCGTGATTTAATTCGCCTGCTGAAACATCATATGTTAACGATCTGGTTCCATCATCTACTGTTAAATCACCAGTTAATGTTAATGCTCCTTGTTCTGTAATAGCACCTACCATCGAAACGGTTTCTATCTTAGCACCATTTCCTGGTGCTGTGTCCATTGTTAGCGTAGTGCCTGAAACTGTATAATCTGTTTTCTGTTGATATACACCATCGATATAAACCATTAAGTTCTTTTCATCTGCTGGTGCAGTCGAAACTGTAAATGCAGTTGTTGAACCATTACCTGTAAATTGATCTACGACAGAATTACCTGTTCCTATTGTTCTATAATAAGCAACTATTTCTACAACATTACCTGATGCTACAGCATTTACAAATGTAATTGTAGAACTATTTGTTTCTGCGTAGTCTGTTGTAAGTTTTTGTAATACACCATTTAGGTATACATCAACAGCTCCTGCTGAATAACTAAGTGTTTGTGAATTATCATCTGAGCCACTAAAAGCGGTTGTACTTCCTGATGTTGTATAAACAAATTTCTTTCTTATATCTGAAGCAGAGGCTGAACTACCACTTGCTGAAGAAGCAAAAGTAATTGTATCTGTACTAGCATTTTGTGTGATAGTCATATTGCTACCAGCTACAAGAGTCAATGTATCTGTAGCCGAATCAGCAACTATATCTGATGAACCTGAAACTGAGATTGTTTTAAACGCTTCACTTACTGTACCTGTTCCAGGGATTGTAATTGTTTTAGTAGCGCCCGAACCAGTTGCTGTAACTCCAGCTCCTACAAAGTTAATTGTTCCTGCTGCTGTTGATAATGCTGAACCTTCATCTTGTACAGTAATAGCAGCTCCGCCACCACCTGCAGCAATTGTAATTGTATCTGTACCAGCATTACTTGTAAGTGTAATATTTGAACCAGCTACTAACGTTAATGTATCACTATTAGAATCTGCATCAACATTACTTTGTCCTGAAATAGCTATTCGACCAAATGCATTACCACCGGCTGATATAGAACTAAATGATAAATTACCAGATCCATCTGTTACTAAAGCTTGTCCACTTGAACCATCACTTGTTGGATAAGATAAACCTGATAAAGTACTAGCACCAGTGACTGAAAGAGTACCAGCTACTGTTAAGCCTGTACCGTTTAATAATTGTAATGAATCTGATCTTAATCTTGCTGTTATAACATTTGAACCTGCTTTCTTATTAGCAAATTCAATTAAACCATCTTCTGTTCCATCAGTAACATCTTGTATTTTAGCAGTAATTTTTGCATATACAACTTCTTGGTCAGCGTCGTTCTCACCTTTAAATCTAAGTTGTCCTAAATAATCTGCATCAGCTGGTGATGCTGAATTTCTTTTAAAGGTTAATAATGGAGCTGCTGAACTTGAATCTTCGGTTGTTGATAATAATAAAGTATCACCGGTTGTTGTACTTAAAACTCTTAATGGGTGTGAAAAACCAAATCTATCGTTTGTAGCATCCCAAAGTAATGTAGCATCTGTTGAAGCACTTACTGCATCTTGAATTGTAAGACCAGCTCCATCTGCTGTAGAAGAAGTATCTCCTGATCCTTTATTAATTGTTATATTTTTATCTGCAACATCTAATGTCGCACTATTAACTGTAGTAGTTGTTCCACTTACTGTTAAATTACCACCAACAGTAACATTTCCTGAAGTTGTTAAACTAGATAATGTTCCAACAGAAGTAATGTTTGTTTGTGCTGCAGTTGTTAATGTACCAGCTATATTTCCGAATGTTACGTTATCTGATGTACCAACTGCTTGACCAATAGATATTTGTCCATTAGATATTCCCACGCCCGTACCCGCGGAGATGTGCGCTCGCACCTCGGCCGCACTCGGGCCTGTGTATGTAATAACACCTGTACTATTATTATATGCTAAAGAACCATCACCACCTGCATCTGTGACTGATATTAATGCACGAGTTGTAGCAGCTGTTGTTTCTGAAAAAGATATAACACCTGTTGAACTATTATAAGATAAATCTCCACTTACACTAATTGCGCTTCTTGCTCGAGCGTTAGTAAAATAAAGATTAGTTGAACCTTCTGTTAAATCATCTGTATCAAATCCAGTAAAGTTTCTTGTAGCAAAATCTGATCTTCCACCCATATATCCATGTGATGAACATTGGTAATGCAATACCATTGGGGTAGAATCTGTTGGAACGATCTGTGTGTATGCACCAGAAGAACCTGGTGTTCCATTTGTTGTTACGCCTGTTGTATAAGCTGTTGTTTTATCAGCTTCATAATAGAATCTTAATGGATGACCAGAGTTAGAACTATCTGATTGGTCAAATCTATATGTGTTCCCAGGAACCATATGAAAATGCGGTGATTCAATTCCATTAAAGAAATATGCTGAACTAGAACCAGATCCATGATGTGGATGATTAGTTGTTTTAGTAGCAACAGTAACGGCAATAGAGATTGTAAGAGATTTTCTTACTTTATGGTATGTATCTGTAGCAGAGCCAAGTTGAATAACTGAATCTAGAGAAGACTCGGTGGTCTTCATATACGCTTTACCGTCGTAGGTATTAAGCGCTATTTCACCTAAGTCTAGATTACTTGTTGTTGGAAGGGATTGGGCTGTGGCCGAACGCCTTAGTTTTATATTCGTCTGTCTTGCCAATTTTGGCTCCTAATGTTCAATCCTTATATAAGGAATTTAATAAAAATGTTTACAAACACATATTTATGTGTTATAATACTATTTATACTTAGTATGTTCCACCATCTATAATAACAGAAGCAATAGGTACACCAGAACTGTTATATTGTAATATCGCTCCGGTATCAGAACTTGTAACAAAATTAATTGCTGTACCACCAGAGTTAGATGTAAATACACCTTTACCAGTGAATGAACTTAATCCAGTACCACCATGTGCTACTGCTAAATCTGTTGTAAGTGTTAAACTAGCTGCTGATGCTGCACCTGTTACGGTTAATATATCATCAATGGTTGTTGTACCACCAGCTGAATCAATTGTTAAATTGCCAGAGGTTGTATCAATCTCGTTATCGCCTGTAATACCAACTTGGACATTACCTGCGTAAACTCCACCAAATTGTGCATCATGCCATGGTGAGGAAGCATTATCTCCACCTGATAGATCTTCGTCGTTAGTGAATGAGAATCTTTGAGTTTGTATATCAAATCCAAAGAATCCAGTTTTAACTGCTGAACCGTTATGCCATTTGAAACTAACACCACGATCAAGACCATCTGCTGAAGATGTATCTTTAGCTAATTCAATAACTGGATCTGTTAAAGTTGTTGTAGTAGAATTAACAGAAGTAGTTGTACCTGATACGGTTAAGTTTCCACCAACTGTTAAGTTACCGCCAGTTTGAACTGTGTCTGATGTAGCATTACCTAATGTTACGTTACCGTTAACAACTAAGTTATCTGTAACTGTTAAATCTGATCCAATAGTAACATCATCTGGTAAACCAACTGTAACTGTTACGTCTGTACCTGATTTAGCTACCGCTGTTGTAACTTCTTGAGCTGTACCAATGATTCTTAAATCATCTGTTAATAGAGCTACGTCGCCTGTACCTGAATCACCATCTACTGTTAATGCTGTAGCAACTGTAACTGTTGAAGCAGCTGTTAATCGACCTTGTTGATCAACTGTGAATGTTGGAATGTTTGTTTGTGAACCGTACGATCCTGCTGTGACCGATGTATCATCTAGATCTATTTCGATCTGATTACCAGTAGCAGTTGTTGTGATACCAGTATCACCTGAAAGTGTTAATACTTCGTCATCTAAGTCAATTGCAATTGTACCTGAATCAGTAGCAATATCTAAATCTTGTGCATCTACAACTGTATCAACGTAAGTCTTAATTGACTGTTGAGTAGCCAAAGCGTTAGCATCATTTGATGCCATATTATCTTCATCTAGAATTGTATCAATTGAAACTGCTGATCCTAATGCACCAGTAGCTGCAATTTTTAATGCTGCTGTATTTAAAGCACTAACGTGAGAGTTAGCATCTGTAATAAGTGCACTCGATGCTGTTGTGACACCGTGTACGTGATCTAAAAGGTTAGTAAAATATTTACCACCTATAACTTCTACGTTTGGAGCGTATGGGTTTTCAGTACCAGTACCAATGTATAACCTGTCTCCATTATTACCTTGGGTTCCAGTAACGTAAGAATACGCTAATTCCCCTGTGTAAATATTAGATGGGGCAGAAGTTGTAGTCCCCGTATTTAATATTTTTATTCTTGTTAAAGCTGCCATATTAGTATGTTCCTGAATTTATGATTAGATTATTTCCATCTAAACTATTTGTCATTTTAAATTTGCTTGTTCCAGCATTATACTGAATCATTGCTCCATCAGCTAGATTACCTGTATCTACGTCGGTTAAATCCGCTAAAGATACGTTACCTATTTTAAGGGTTTGTGCAACAATCTTATTTGGATTAGATCGAATCTTTGCCTTTAAGTTTGCCATTATATCTGCGTAACTCCAGGTGTAATTTCTACTTGCCCTTCTAAAACTCTTGTTTTAGCCCCTCCGGAACTTGTCATTTCTACATCATAGACATAACGTCCGTATTTCATCGCATTTGACTGCGCTGCTGTTAATGCAATACTGATAATACCAGCAGCTGCATTTGAAACTGCACATGTTAGATCAACGGCTGTACTAGATGTATATGCTTTTCTAATCTGACCCTTAACGGTATATCCTGTCAAATTAACAGCATCTCCATCTGCATCTGTTACGTCAATTGCAGAACTAAAGTCTGTTCCTTGATCGATTGTCATGTTAGAATAAACTGCCATTTATCTTCCTATGTTCCTTTATTTATGCTTTTTGAGTTCTTTAATCTCAGCATTTAGTTCTTTTATTGCTTCTATTAATAACGGTACTAATTTTTCGTATTGTACTGTCTTATAATCAGGTGATACTGGAGATGGTTTAACTGCTTCTGGTAATACTTTTTCTACCTCTTGTGCAGATACACCAACGAATTCTTCATCTTTATCTTGTCCTGGCATTAACTTAATAGCTTTATCATTCAATGTATAATTAAATCCACTTAATGATTCTACTTTTTCTAATGCATCGGATATGTTTGCTTTTCTATCTTTTAATCTCATATCAGATACGAAAGCTGTAATGTTTCCTGTAGCTGTAATTGCCCCCGAAACTGCCCATGTTCCAGAATAACTTCCATTTAAACTTAGAGCAGGAGTTGTTGTTCCACTTGATACACTTATACCATTTGAT
>Ga0181369_1000137_pt1 | contig 20683 bp, 20 predicted proteins | sample LowvirmetaG_8_FD_130088 | JGI IMG/M metagenome (GOLD analysis project Ga0181369, IMG submission 130088) | Marine viral communities from the Subarctic Pacific Ocean - Lowphox_04 viral metaG | ecosystem: Environmental > Aquatic > Marine > Oceanic | place: Subarctic Pacific Ocean | collected... | reverse complement strand
TCGTAGCTTACCTCGTCAGGTTTACTACTAGCACCGGCAGGCACGGTGACCTGTAATTCCTGGGTCTTCACCCTATTTAAATATATTTAAGCACATGCGTCCATGCACCGAGACGGTCAGTTATCTGAGCTTTATCCTCGCTCGGTCACTAGATCCGGCTGTGTGACTCGCGGTCGTCAATCCGCTCAACAATGTCTATTCTACTTTGGTTGAAGAGGCCGATGTTGAACTGCCCCTGATGTCTTAACGCGCAAAGCAAGGGTCGCCACCCAAGCCTCTAACAGTCACCCACTCACTGCTGGAACTATTTTCTACAGCATTACTGCTGAGCTACTCCTTCTATACGTTGTAGACGAGCAAGTTTACCTAGGCCATGAATCCTAGGCAGATGTTTACTGATTCTCTTTCAGTTCTTGTTGAAGATTATAGATCTTACGTTGTGCAGAATCACTGAACCTCACGTAATCTGCAAACTGTCCCAACAAACTACGCATAGCTTCACGCTCATGCTCTGGTACTTTGTTGAGGATTTCATTTCGACGCTGATGAGCGTGCTTGGTGTGCAAACTATATCTCCGAGAGTGGAGTTGAATGCGCTTTCTAAGTTTGTCAGTTGGCGTCATGATATATTGTGTTGATTGATTCAAAGTTTATAGACCAACACTGTCACATGCCTATAGGTAGCTACCCTATAGTACCCTATTGCGGGAATACTGCATGACTCGCAAGTGCACTTACTGCTTGCCCTGCTTTTCAGGTTACAAGCACGTGTTTAGTCTCGCCTTCTCATACCCACAATGGGCTGAGCTACGTAGTGTATCACGTAGTCGAAGTAAGGCTAGTGAGAATCTAATCTCAGTATAGTATGTTCTGTAGGACACTAATGCTATCACTAGAATAGACATGAGCCACGGCACATACCAAGCGTTAAAAGGATTCTCACCTTTTTGTTGTCACCGACCACAGTTAATAGACATCGTTGCATGCTATTCAAACTGATTGCTACTGTACGGGTAGCCACGGTGACCTGACTCTGCAGCGTCAGGATTTTAATAGAAGTATGGAGGGGAATCGAACCCCTCTTCAACCATTCATACTTAGTTAAGCTGTTCATGAATACGCTTGAGTGCGTCACGAACAGTATACAAAGTCATCTTATTGTGCAGGGAAACTCCTTCCCGCTCAGTAAGTTCTTGGACGTCATCGCTTGCTGCGAGGAATCCATACGTGCCATTGTGTGGTGCTTCTTCCACACGGTGACTGACAGCAATCCGAAGATCTCTGTCATTGATGAGTGCTGTGTGTCTGGTAACTACAGCAAAGGACTTAAGCAAGTCCACTTGGTAAGGAGCAATGTGTTCCATGTGTCATACAATTGTATGTGTACAAATCTGTTGGGTGGTGAATTGTGGGGAAAAGTGGGAGGAGAACACTGGTGTGTGCTCTCGCTCCCTCTGTAAATTGTTACAGAAGTCCCACTTAAAAAGAAGACTTACGTCTTCTTCCCGGCTTTCTCGATAGCTTCGGCGAGCTTGAGAGCCGTAGCGTACTGTGGAGAATCGGGTCGTACCCAGGCGAACCGCTCGTTGATAGTGAGGTTCGTAAGGTCGATGTCTGTGCGAAGAAAGCCTACTCCCTTGTCGGAGCGTCGGACTTCTTCTGGAGAAAAAGCTTGTGCCATGTGTAAAAGATTTGAGTGAAGGGGGGATGCCCCAATGACGATGCATAGCGGGGGTCATGGACCTCGTAGGATTCCGCGTTCGAAAAAACTCCCCACTAAAAATTTTTTACCCCAATTTTTTTCCTAGCTTTGCACCATGGCAAAAGTCAAACTAGTCGAACGGACAGCAAAAAGTGTCTCTCGACCCGGCGTACACGCAAAGAGTAAGACGAGCAAACACAAGGCGTCAAAGAATTACAAGAAGGCATACAAAGGCCAAGGACGATAAGCAACTAAGTTAACAGCCAACGTAAGTTGATCACCCCCGAGGATAATTAGTAGGGGGTCAGAAGTTGGGTTAGTAACTGCAGCCTTGAGATAACAGGCAACGATAGCGGTGAGGTTGTCCCCAATAGCTGTGCAAAGTGCGACACTATAAAACTCGGGTCTGGGAACCAAGGTAATAAGTAACTCCCCCGGACGTTAGGCTCAATACGCCGAGTGGAAATGTGTCGTTTAAGAAAATCCCAAGGGGGATAATTATGTTTGATTTTAATTGACTACTTTTACGACAAACTAACTAGTCGTATGAGTAAGAAGATTAAAGAGACCAAGTTAGGCGCTTGGTTAAAGGAGAAAGCTCCGAATGTTCTTGGGACCGTAGGAGACCTTCTCCCTGACCAAGGAGCGCTCGGACTTGTAAAGAATCTCCTAGACAAAGAGCCCGGTATAGACCCGGCAGAAGCCCAAGCCAAAATAGATGCAGAGGTCAAGTTCCAAGAGAACGTAACAGAACGTTGGAAGGCAGACATGGGGAGCGATGTAAAGCTTGCAAAGCTTATCCGCCCCCTCACCCTCATTGCCCTTATGGGCATGTTCTGCTTGACAATGATCTTTGACAGCATGGACAACTGGCCATTTAACGTTAAGGATAGCTACATTGACTTGTTGCAGATCTTGATGCTCACTTCTTTTGGTGCATACTTCGCAGGGAGAACCATTGAAAAGACCAAGAAATGAGATCCTTACTGGCACTGCTCTTGCTCATCCCAACGCTCGCCCTGGGACAAAGCTGGGTAAGAGTAACGATACAAACTGACCAATACGGGGGAGAAACAAGTTGGGAGATAGTAGACCCTAACCTCCCAGCAGGCCCCGCAGTTATAGTACAATCCCCACCCGGGGGATACACAGGCAACTCCCTCTACAACAATATGATAATGCTCCCGGAAGGAGACTACGAGTTCATTATCTACGACGAGTTTGGGGATGGGATATGCTGCCAATACGGGGATGGGTGGTTTGGGTTGGAGAATACTTGCGGCCTAGACACAGTAGTATACGACTTTGAAGAAAGCCAACTAACAATCCCATTTACCCTAGAGACATGCGCCCTCCCAATCCCTGGGTGTATGGATGAGTCCTCCAACAACTACAACCCATGGGCCACAGTAGACAATGGTAGTTGCAACGTTAGTGCATGTCCCGAAGGGGAGGCGTTTGTATCTATGGAGCTCACGCTAGATAACTGGCCAAACGAGACAGGCTTCACACTAGTTGACTTAGCAGTGGGAGAATTCTACGAACAGATCCTCCCAGGTGAGTTCAACTTTGGGGACCAGCTGTCTACTTACACCTACGACTTCTGCGTAGCACTAGGCTTCGAACTAATCCTCACTGATACATATGGGGACGGACTAAGCGGGACAGCCAGTGGGGGATTTGCTGACGGAGCAGTAGTTGTCACAGCTTGTAACGACTCTGTAGTTTGGGAACTAGAAGACATAGACTTCTCAGACGGGGACGGAACAGTAGCATACTCAGGTGCTGTATTTGTAGAGCCCTGTCCAGTAGAGCCCCCAATAGTAGGGTGTATGGATGACGATTACGTCGACTACAATCCTGAAGCTACTGAACCTGACGATTGCCTTACACTACACACCTGGGGCTGCATGGACGAGTCAGCATTTAACTACGATAGTACAGCTACTATCTCAGACCTTAATAGTCCATGTCTCACAACCATTACGCTTGAAGACGACGCCGGTGACGGGTGGGGTAACTCACACGTAGGGATAAGACAAGGAGAGCTGCAGTGGATCTTTACAGTTGGACCAAACGAGTTTGAACAATCATGGGACTTAGTGTTAGACTCTGACGAAGAAGTAGAGGTATACTACTTTGAGATTGGGAGCCCGCAACAACCACCGCAAGAGACAGAGTTCCAAACCCTGCACAACGCAATCATCATAACCAACGAAGCAGGGGACACGTTACTCGTAGAGGGTGATAACCCATTCTCTGATAACGGGCAGGGTGCCCTTCAACCGTTTGCACAGCCCGAGTGGAATATATATAAGTTCACCCCTTACTGCGGGACTAGTTGCATACCTTATGCCTATGGGTGTCTAGATGCAGAAGCCCAGAACTACGACGCGGAGGCCAACACTGAGGACGGGAGCTGCTACTACGCTGCGGGATGTATGCAAGCTGGCTACTTAGAATACTACACGCAGGGATACGAAGCTGACTTTGATGACGGCTCTTGTGTAACGTTAGCCGTGTTTGGGTGCACAGACGAAACTGCACTTAACTACGACCCTGAGGCCAACGTAGATAACAGTGGCTGCATCCCAGTAGTTGTTGGGTGTACAGATATCGACGCGTTTAACTACGACGAGGACGCAAACACCCCTGATAACGAGTCCTGTTTATATGACGCAGGGTGTATCGGGGAGCCCGGCGATCCGTACTGGGCAAACGACCAATGTTACTCATGGGTTATTAGTGTCGACCCCTACTGCTGTAACACCGGGTGGGACGATGTGTGCATGGAGATGTACGGGTACTGCCAAGACGGCTTGACAAGTGTACCAACACTGAGTCGAGTAATCAAAGTATACCCAAACCCAACCAGGGGGGAGATAAAGATACAAACGCCTGATGTTGCGGTTACTACAATATACAACTATTTAGGGCAAGAATTAATCACTACAACAAATAATGTGATTAACTTACCGACTGCAGGAATGTATGTAGTGATGGTTAACTACAACGGTTATATCGTCAAACAAACAATCATAAAAGAATGAGACACTTAATAGCATTGTTGCTCCTCGCCCCTGCCATTGCTTGGGGACAAAGCGACTTCTACAAGAAGGTACTCCGCCGTGCCACATTCTACGCAGCAGTCAACGGCGGTAACTCTGTAGCTGACGAAGACGTCTACTCTGTTGGTACCGGAGCACTAGAGACAGGAGTAATCGAGACCCCGTTTGACTACAGTCTAACCCTGGGAGTACGAAAGATTGCACGCTTTGGATATGAGAACAGAGCCAACGTATTTTATGACGGAACAGAAAAAACATATGGGGACGCTGCTACTGTTGGTAAGTACAACGGACTAGAGTTCCTAGCAGAAGCAGACTGGAGGCGACAGCAAGGTAAAGACTTCTTAGACCAAGACTATTTTATTCGTTACGTAGATGACTGGTGGCTTGTTAAAGCAGAGTTCTTGCAGGACGGCTTTGCTGATGTGAAATACTTTGAAGCATCACAACGACTCAGAGTAAAGCTAGGCAGTAAGTTCTCTATCAATGCAGGTATAGTCCAGCGTATCTCTCAGCCTTACGGATACGACCCACTGCAAGAGTGGGTACTTGAAAACAACCAGCTGCATTATACTGCCCTAGCCTTACAAGAGGGTTATAGTATAGACGTAAATACAGGAGAGTTTTTTGATCCTGCCGGACAGCTAGTGGCAGATGACCCTGCAATATGGGACCAAGTAGTAATCCCACAAGTGCTCAACAACTATGTAGATGCTAGGCAAGCAGAGCTCCCAAGTATTTGGATGCACTCTGCTGTGGTGGGGTTTGACTTCTACCACTACACCAAAGACTTCTGGCTACACAGCTGGGGAAATGTGATGCCCTATCACTTAAACAACGGAGATGAATATTCCTACCACAACTTCGTCAGCAGTACGCAGTGGGTAGACATTGGTGCAGGCCTCGTGTTCGGGTCAAAAATAACTAAGAGCTTAGGAGTATTTACTGAAGGTAGATACAACAAGTACTGGAATAGAGAATGGCACGACTTCTCTATTGGAATAAACTACATATTACTTTAAGATGGCCAAAGAACTGAATGAGGATACTGGATTTCACGTAAGCATAAAAACGCTAGTGGGTATTGGGGCTGTAATGGCTGCTGTAATCAGTGCGTGGTTTGTATTACAAGCAGATATTGAAGAAGCTAAGAAGCTACCAATACCCCCAGATCCAGAAATTACTCGAATGGAGTTTGACATGAAAGACCAACTAGTTCGACAAACCATAATGTCTACTCAGCAAGATGTCACTGAGATCAAAGAAGACATTAAAAGGATTGAAGAAAAAATAGACCAACTAAGATGAATCCAAATGAAGACCCTTGCAATAACTGTATTTGCTTTCTTGTTTTCAACAATGCTCTTTGTGGCATCTGTGGAAGAGGATAAGGAAGTATGTAACGCAGGAATCTGCGTTGTAGAATTTAACGCCAGCTTTAATCAACAAAATACTGTGCCTTGGATAGAAAAACTAAACGACTGTGCGACGGATCGTGTGGACATTGCGAGTGCCCCCGACCTGCAGAAGGAACACCAAATAGTGGTGGTCCCAACAATCGTGGTGTTCAACGAAGGAGAAGAAGTCAAAAGATTCCAAGCCAACATCATGATGGCAATGGAGACGACCCAAGATGAGGTTCAGGACGCAGTAGATGAGATAATACTGGGAGACTTTTAACGAAACAAAGTAACAGTGCCCTGGAGGTCCAATGATTCTCCGGGGCCCTTTGCTTTAATGACCCACACGTACACTCCGTCCGAAGCGTAGTGTTCCCCCAATTGCACTTGGCCGTACCATCTCTCATTGATGTACGGCGTTTCCCATATACGGTCACCCCATCTATTGTAGATAGACAGCTCCCACTCGTCCCAGCAATCACTCTCAGTGACAGCATAAAAGCTATCGTTGTTCCCGTCGTTGTTTGGGGTAAATGTATTAGGGACAAAGACAGAGCATTCTAAAATTCCTGGGGGCTCATCCCCGCACGGAAGGCCTGTACTGCAGTCTATCCAAAGCTCTTCGTAGATATATTCAGTAAGAGTGTCAGTAAGGTACACATACTCTACAACAATAATCTCTTGGACTATCGTGTCTGTCTGTGTAAGATACAGGGTATCAACCTCTAACTGAAAGATTGTATCAGGGGGCAGCTCTACATACGTAGTATCATATTCTATCAAAGTGATAGTGTCATTCGGGAGCTCAATGTATTCTACCAATGTGTCCGTAACGTAGATGTACGTTGTGTCGTAGAAGTACCAGTTAATTGGGACAGGGATCGTATCATTTATTACAAGAGTGTCAACCTCTAGCACAACAAGAGTGTCTGGAGGAAGCTCGATATACGTAGTGTCATATTCTGCAACAAAGACAGTGTCGGCTACGATAGGGCATGTTGGAAAATCCGGGTAGTATACTGTTGTATTGTTGTTCCCCGTTATAATTTCATCGCCATCATTCACGCTATCAACAGAGACCACGAATATATTACCGCCGCCTTCGTATTGGAAAAACGGGGTAGTAAATGACTGCCCTTCCCCCGGGGGTATTTCGTAGGCCCCGAATAGATTACCATCAAAACACTGGTAATAATCTTCATTCCAGATTTCTATGCAGTAGTCTGTGATGGTATCCTCCCCCATATTAATTACTTGGTAGTCCAAACTATACACAGGCACATCCCCGATGCAGCCTATATTAAATTCGATGTTAGACACAACAGCATCAGGCCCCGGGCTGGGGACTGCACAAGGACCTACTACTGTCCAGTTGTCCTCCCAGTTACTGTCATCATAAATCCCACAGCAGGGAGGGGTTACCCCACCCCCAAGGCTCCCTACTTCTGCCCAGCCTCCCTCATCAGCATACATAGTAGGACCGTAGCTAATTTGCCAGATTACCGCTTGTATGCTCAAGTCTTGATCTAGCCAAAAGTCAAAGGCATTGGAGAGATTAGAAAATAAACTTGACCCATTAGACTGATAGAAGTCGTCAAGAGGAAACGTAATCACATCACCCGCGTAGTACGGAGGATCTACATTGTAGTCTGACCACACATCTAGATTAGTCCAATTGTTCCCATCTAGAGTAGTAGTAGCTGAATAGATCCAACCGGGGTGATTACTTTCATCCGGCGTGCTCAAACCCCAGGGGAAATCCCACCCCTGATTCATTGCATTGCAATCGCTGTCTAAAGCCTGAAACCCAAACTGAATTTCGGCCACCCCATTAGGACCAGACGCACCACCACAGTTTGTAGTATTATTAAACGCTACAGTTATGAGGGCTGCTTCGGGGTCAAAACTAAGTATCTCCAAATCACACTGAGCGGGGATAGAAGACACGTAGAAAAACAGAAGGAGGATATATCTTTTCACGGAACGAAGATAAGTGTATATTTGTGATTAATAGTTAAATAAGCATATCAAATATGAAACTACATGTTATGCGATTTAGTTCGCAAAAAGACAGCACATTAGGACTGCTGTTTAATGAAACCGACGGTAACAGAGAGTTTCTATGTTACACATTAGAAGATGAGCACAGAAAAGACAAAGTCATGCATGAAACTCGTATCCCGGCTGGGACATATGAGATTACTCTTAGAACTGTTGGTGGGTATCATGGTCGTTACTCTAAGCGGTTTCCTGAACTTCATCAGGGGATGCTTTGGGTTCGCGATGTTCCTAATTTTGAGTACATTCTTATCCACTGCGGTAATGATGACGATGACACTAGCGGGTGCCTACTCTTGGGCGACACGCAAACCCAGAACAACGTATCGGACGGGTTTGTAGGAGCATCTACCAGTGCATACAAACGAGTGTATCCCCCAATTGCTAGGGCACTTAAGGAAGGGGAATGTGTGAAAATTACCTATACAGACTTTGACTCTGTATAAAGTTTCTTTATATTTGCTACAAACCAAGCAAATATGGGAAACAAAATCAGATTCCGACCCTCGCGTGACTGGGTCATTTTCGCAAGTCCACGTGTAGAACAAACAGACGCGGGTATTCACCTTTTGGGTGAGTCTCAAAAAGCAATAAGTACAAACATAGTTGAGGTACTTGCCTGCGGACCAACCTGCGAGATGGTAAAGGTTGGTGATACTGTCCTCGTGCACCCAGAGTCTGGGGCATTGATCATACATATCGATGATGGGGAGTACGCCTGCGTTAATGAGTTTCAAATAGTAGGGGTCATCCCCAAACTAGTGTAAGGTATGGACGGGACAGTAACAATCCCGTTGAAAGACTTTGACGAGTTACGCAACTCGACAGAAGAAACACAGGAACTAAGACAGAAGCTATCTCGAGCCGCTAAGGAGATTGAGGTGTTTCTGTCTTTTCTGTGCACTCGTGAAAACATACAGATATATGTAGACGAGTTCAACAACCAATCCAGCCGTGCTACAATACTAATTGTTGACGGCAAAGCAAAAGTACAGATAAATGAAAACGCTTAAGATACAAGTAGACACTACGCTCAAGTATCTGCAGGTGTTCAATGGAATACTTGAACTGACAGATAAAGAGCTGCTAGTTCTCTCTAAGTTCATAGATCTCTCAGACACAGTCAACCTGTGCTCTACAGAAAACAAAAGAGTAGTAGCAGACAGCTTGGGGATAAAGGACTACAACACGCTTAACAACTATGTTAAGAAGCTGAAAGACAAGGGAGCTATCAAGAAAACAAAGGACGGATACAAGCTGTCCCCAATACTAAAACCGCAGAATAAAGTAAATCTGCAAATACTATACGGGGATGGGTAAGCTATCAATAGGTCGTATGCTTCTAAACTTTGCAGAGGATGTAATTCAGTATGCACGGATGGGGGCACCTCATGTTTCAGAAGACTCCTATGAAAATAGGCTTGCGGAATGTGAAGCATGCCCGCATCTAGAGGAGTATAGGTGTGGGATGTGTGGCTGCGTAGTAGAAGAAAAAGCAAAGTGGGCTACTGCAGAGTGCCCTGATAATAGATGGGCAGATGAAGGAGAAGATAGCGATACAGAAACTAGCGAGTGAACACGGCCTCCCACTACAAAAGGTAGAAGAAGCAGTTTACTTTCAGTTCAAATACGTAGCTGACGTAATTAGAACAGGGAAGTTTGAATCAGTCAGACTCCCATTCCTAGGCAAGTTCCACGTAAACGAAAGACGATTAACATATCTCAATGAAAGATCTGATAGAAGTTGACGGCAATAAGGTGATACCCTCACCCTATGCACTAACTATCCCAGAGTTTAGCAAACTTAAGATAGAGGAGCTGTCTGCTGTTTATTTCTTTGTGGACCACCGCTCCCCGTATAGCGTATACGAAGAGTCAGACAGGTGGAATCATATCAAAGAACTGCTAAAGGTTTCCGCTACACCCAATGTTAACACAGCAGTAGAGAAATACAGAGAGCTATCAGAGTCATCTGCAGTCAAACTCCTAAAAGCAGCGCGCGAATCCGTCACAAAGTTGGAGAAATACTTCAAGGACATAGACCTGACTATGATGGATGACAACGGGAAGCCCATATTCCACGCTAAGGACCTCATCTCCAACCTAGCCAACATGGGCAAGGTGATAAATGGCTTAGAGGAGCTGGAAGAACTGGTTAAGAAACAGCAACAAAAGGACAATCCTAACCGCGGCGGGGTAGTAACTAATAAATACTCCCAGTAATGTTTAAGAATACAGAGAGGTTCTCTCCTGCAGCCACTGCATTCCTAAGACAAGGCTACTATACAGACGCACTTGCAGGAACAAAAGAGTATTACGACTTCTGGGACACAGAACGCAACAGATGTTTGTACGGATATGAGCTTGACGGAGTCCGAATTACAGGATATCACTACTTCTACCTTAACTATTGCCCAATTGACCGCGCAATTGACGAAGTTCTCCCAGATGGGACGGTTCAAGCCCGCAGAGAACGGACATTTCCTGCATTCTACGACGGAGACTACGAATATTACCACGCAGTAGACCGATGCCGCAAGGAAAACAAGCATATGTCTGTGCTCAAGGCCAGACGTAAGGGATATTCCTATAAAGCAGGGTCAATGCTAGCCCGAAACTACTTCCACATCCGCAACTCAAAGAACTTCGTGTTTGCAGAGCAGAAAGAGTACCTAACTGGGGACGGATTGCTAAGTAAAACCTGGGACTTTATCTCATTCGTAGATGACAACACAGCATGGACACAACCTCGTCTGATCGACAAGGAGATGCACAAACAGGCTGGGTACAAGAAACGTGTCAATGGAACTGACGTAGCACTGGGCATGAAGTCCCAGATTATTGGAGTGTCACTTAAAGACAATCCACACAAAGTACGTGGTAAGGCAGGGGAACTCATCTTCTTCGAGGAAGCAGGCTCGTTCTCAGGCCTATTGACTGCATGGGAGATAGCTATGCCTACAATGAAACAGGGGTCTAAGACCTTAGGTACTATGATAGCCTTTGGTACAGGTGGTGAAGAAGGGCATGGCTTCGCATCACTAGAAGAGCTGTTTTATCACCCCGAAGCCTACAACTGTATGTCGTTTGATAACGAATGGGATGCAGGCGCAATAGGTACAACCTGCGGATACTTCGTCCCTATTTACCAGAACCTAGATGGGTTCATGGATGAACACGGTAATTCACTAATTGAAGATGCAAAAGAGTTTGAAGAGGCTGCTAGAGTCAATAAAAAGAAGGCTAACGACGCCAAGGCACTTGATCAGTACGTGGCAGAGCACCCGTTCACCCCACAAGAAGCGACGCTACAAACAACAATCAACGTATTCGATGTCACGTCGCTCAAGGAACAATACAATCGTGTCAAAGCACACAATCTTGAGAAAGAGGGCACAGCGGGGGTGCTATACCACAGCGGAGAACAGGTAGACTTCCGACCTGACCCATCAATCAAACCTATCACAAAGTTCCCGCACAGAAAAGATGACGACTTAACTGGGGGTGTAGTTATCTACCAGAATCCCTGGAAGACACAGGATGGGAATACACCGCACAACTTGTACGTCATCTGCCATGACCCATATGCGCAGAGCAAGTCTACAAGCAACCAGTCGCTCGGTGCTGCGTATGTAATCAAACGTCCCAACAATCTGTCCAAACCAGACGATATGATTGTAGCCAGTTATGTAGGCAGGCCGCAGACACAGGATGAATACAACAGAAACCTGTTCATGCTAGCCGACTACTACAATGCAAAGATTGGATTTGAGAATGATCGGGGAGAGTTGATAGCGTACGCTAAGCGTTACCGCAAGCTACATAAGCTGCAGGAAGAGTTTGAGATGCTAGATAAGAAAGAGCTGCGCAGCAGGAACGTACGACGTCAATACGGGATGCACATGACTGAACAACGCAAGCGTCAAGGAGAGCTTTATATAAGGGACTGGTTAATATCTCCAAGAAGTAGTGACGAAGATGGGAACATAAGGCTTAACTTGCATGAGATTTATGACGTTGGATTATTACAAGAATTAATTAAATTTAACCATAAGGGTAACTTCGACCGTGTTATGGCATTTATGGTGGGCATGTATCACACCAGAGAGCTATATAATAAAGAGGTCGTAGAAACCATCAATGATATGTCCCAGAACGAGTGGTTCGATCGGAACTATCAATAAATTTTATACTTTTACAAGAATGTACGGAGCAGCAAAAATACCGCAGCAAAGACTACCGTTAAATAAGAAGACTAAGAAGTGGAGAGAGGAATGTGTAGACGCCTTCATCAATATATCTAAGTTCGGATTGAGCGAAAGACGCGGCAATCTGAAAGCACTATATGACTATTATAACGGAGAAGTCGATGAGACTGACTACAGATATGTAATCAAACCATACGGAAAGAGTCGAGAGAACTTCCCGTCGAAGCTGAGAAACTACCCTATCATCAAGCCGATCATTGATCTGCTGCTGGGGGAGAAGTCCAAAAGACCTCTCAATTATAGTGTGACTGTAAAAAATGCGGACAGCATTAGCCTGAAGCAACAGGCAAAGACAGACCAGATTAAAAAGGCAGTAGAGTCTATGTTTCTGCAAGAGATAGCAGAACCCAAAGATCTCCAGTCACAACAGGCACAGCAACAAGCGCCTCTACTCCCTAAGCAAGTTGCTGAACAATTCGAACGTACATACGTAGATGACCGCGCCATCAAAGGACAGGCAGCGATGAACTACATCATGTATGAGCAAGAGATGTACGATAAGTTCCAGAAGCAGTTCTTCCACTTCTTGGTATCTGGGGAAACGTACTCACACAAAGGTGTTCGCAGAGCCGAGCCATTCTATGATGTAATCAATCCTATTGACATCGACTTTGACAAAGATCCAGATGTGGAGTTTGTTGAGGACGGGGACTGGGCAATAGTTCGACGCTACTCGCACGCAGCTACTGTCGTCGATCACTTCGGAGACTACCTCACTGAAGAACAAGTCCTCCAACTAGAAGACCCCAAGCATCAATCAGTAGATACATATCTGCTTTACAGGTCAGAGGCTACGGGGACGGACGACAATATCTATAGAAACAGACTCGTAGAAGTTGTAACTGTGTACTGGAAGAGCCGTAAGCGTATAGGCTTTGTGTCTTATCAAGACAACCAGACTGGGATGATTGAGGAGTTTGAGGTAGAGGAAGGCTACAAACTATCTGCCGAGATGAAGGAGATGGGAGCTAAGATCAAGTATGAGTGGGTTAACGAAGTATGGGAAGGAACTAAGATTGACGGTAGATTCTACGTGAAGATGTCTCCTGTCGCTAATCAACGTACTTCTATCGACAACCCGTCTGTATGTAAGCTCCCAATCAACGGGTTCAAGTATTCTGATATCAACTCCAGCAACATCTCGTTGGTGTCCTTGGGTATCCCATTCCAGATTAACTACAACATATTCAAGTACCGTATGGAGCTTGCAATTGCACGTAGTAAGGATATCATCGCACAGTTCGACATCAATATGATTCCTAAGAAGTGGGATCTCGATAAGTTCATGTACTACGTAGAGGGCACAGGTATTGCTTGGGTCGACTACAACAAAGAAGGTATTCAGCTTTCACCGCAGCATCAGTCTGTACTGGACATGTCTATCAAGACAATAGAACAATACGTTCTCTTGCTTGAGACCACCATGCAAGAGTGGGAAAAAATCTCTGGCGTCAACAGACAACGTCAGGGTAGCATCGGTGCATACGAGGGCAAGGGGGCATCCCAACAAGCAATAGTACAGTCGTCTCACATTACTGAAGACCTGTTCCGTAAGTTCTCTCGCTTTGAGCAAAGGGAGTTGCAGGGTATGCTTGATTACTCTAAGGAAGCTTGGATATCTGGGAAGAAGGGAATGTACGTCCTCCCCGATACGTCTATGCAATACTTAGACCTTGACTCTCTTGGGCACATGGAAAGTGAATACGGCATCTTTATGTCTGACGCAGGCAGGGACCAAGAAAACATCAGACAAGCACGCGAGCTGTCTCAAGCTATGTTACAAAACGGAATGCCTGCATCTGCAGTTTTGGAGTTACTCGACACAGAAAACTTTACTGGGATTAAAGAGAAACTTAGAAAAGCAGAAGCTGCACGCGAGGAGCTTGAAGCTGCACAGCAGCAGGCTCAACAACAACAGGCGCAACAGCAGATGCAAATGGATCAGGCAAAGATGCAACAAGAAGCGCAAGAGAAAGATAGAGATAGGCAGAAGGATATAGAGATTGCGCTCATCAATGCAGAGGCTAAAGACCAAGCTAATAGGTTGGACATAGACCTGCAGAAGGTGGTACAAGACTATGACATCAAGTTGAAGGAGGTCGACCTGAAGCGCGAAGCATTAGATAAAGAAGGCGACCTCGAACCTAACGGCGAGTAATGGATAACGCTACAAGAAGACAGTTGTTAATGAGACACAGACAGTCTGGGTATCCAGGCTCCATTCTAGATGTCTTCAAGGCGTACGACATGGGTATTGACCTACTTGGGCAATTTGAGCAGCAAAATAATATGCAAGTTGCTCGTACTCCTCAACAACAACAGCAAGGATTGAGACCTGCGCACCAAGCGGGGAACGTTAATCAAAGTATGGCATTCCCTAATGTCCCTCCTAACACTCCATTCAATACGATGGGCATGAAGGCCCCAATCGATATCAAGAAGTTCGATGAGCAGGGACACTTAGTCAAGTCATACGATAACGTTCCCCCAGGTGTACAGAGTCTCCCCACCGGCCCTCAACGCGGGACAGTTATTGAGACTCCTGCTAATATGCAGTTAGGAGGAGCCCTTCAAGTCCCAAAGATGTTTATTAACCAGACTAAGCAAAGAATAGCCGACAATGTGTTCCCATCAGGATATGTAGCTGAGTCTCTAAACAAGGTGCCTGCAAAAAGAATTTATGATACTGTAATAAAAAACGAGCCGGAGCCTGGTAGCCGAGCAAGTGGTGCCATTGACAGAGACAGCTTGGAAGAAAGGAAAAATCTCCTTGCTTATGCTATGGGACAAAGTGATGACTTACCTGCAGCTGAGTACAAGCCCACTAATGCAAAAAATCCTGACGCAGAGTATTTCAGATCTCCTGTAACAGAAAAAAATCTAAGACAAGAACTAAGTCAAAGTAAAGATCCACTAAAATATATAGAGGACCATGCAGGACGAGTAGGATACCATGCCGGAGTGAATGATAATGTTTTGGGTAACTACACAGTTACCAAGGGAGAAGGTGACCAGGGAAGCTACCTTTCTTATTATGATGAGTACGACTTTGACCCGTTTACAGGCAAAGTTGCAACGGCAATAAGCAGTGCAGCTCAGGCTCTGGCTGGGGTAAGGGCACCCGAACTGTACGGAAGAATCTACTATAATCCTGAAACAGGACGGCCTATAGAACAAAAGCAGTCAGGCGGCAACTACAACATGGCTAGAGCCCAAGAGCTCGGCTACAAGCCTGACGCCACAGGTCACTATCCTTCAGTAGACCATAAAACTGGGATGCTACTTAAGTCCAAAGAGCACCCTACAGTTAAGCTAGAGTTCATGTCTCAGATGCTTAGTCCTGAGCGCAAGATGATAGCTAATCCCACAGGATATTTTGGAGAGAATCAACTGCAGTACGTACCTAGAAAAATGCAGACAGGAGGCACTTTTCCACAGCAAGGACCTGATGGAATTGTTGTTCCTGCAACTCCCCCTAATACAGCTCAAGCTACAAGACCACAGCCCCAACAACCGGGTCCTAGATTTGAAGACACAATGGAGTGGATTGGGGAGCAATATGGGCCCGACCAGTTTGGGGATACCCTCAACTTAACTGCATTAGATCTAGTGTCTGAGCACAGACAGGGAATACTACAACCACATGCAGTAAGAGATACTATTGCATATCATGAAACTGGGCCGCATCAAAGAATGCAGCCAAATGCAATTCAGATTACAAATAGAGGAGGACAAGGAGTAGGAAGAGGAATGTACATGTATGACCAGCCTTCTACGCTAACTGCTGCAAATAGAGTAGATAGTATTTCCAGTTATATGGGTCTAGAGACACCACAATTTATAACTGATCTTCAAGACAGTTCTGGAACGTCTAGAGCAGATACTCTTTCTAGAGAACAACAGGACATGCTATTTATGGGAGATCTTATCGAAGGACCTGCACCTGGGATGGCATATGGGGCGGGGGAAACAGATATAGAAACTCTTTGGTATAGAGGACACAACAGAAGACCGGATGAGCAGGCAGCAAGAGAAGAGTTTAGAGAAAGCATGAGAGGACTTGAGCAGGATAACTTGCGCAACTACATGTTTTTAGAAGACAGACCTAACTACTTTGAGAGAAGACAAAGACGCCGAGGAGGACCAATGAGAAAATACTTCAGATTACGGAAGTGATATATTATAAGAGCTTTTGTAAAAAATAATTTTACAAGAAACAAGCTAATTAACTAATTAAATTTGTAGACATGCAACCAGACGACAAGTTAAATATTGACTCTCTGACACTCGACAATGTGATCGGTGATGGAGTCGAAACAGTAGAGGACGTCCAAGACGTCGTCGAAGAAGTTCCTCAAGAAGTTGAGGAGGAAGTGCAAGATAAAAACGTAGACCCAGAAGTGGGGGACGAAGATGCTGATGATGATTATTATGAGCAGCCTGAGGAAGAAACCTACGTAGAAGACGAGCACGAAGAAGATGGAGAACCTGCTAGTGTAGCTGCCGAGGTAGCCCGCACATTGGGATTCGAATTAGAAGGTGACTATGATGACTCACTTGAAGGCATTACGAACTTCGTTAGAGATATCAGTCAGAACACAGCAGAAGATCAGCTGCAGTCACTATTCGAACAATTCCCTGAGGTTCAACAACATCTTGATTATGTACTAGCGGGAGGTGAATCTCGTGAGTTCTTTCAAAGCCAGGGCCAACAAGTAGACTACAATGCTATTGAAGTCAACGAAGAAGATGTCAACATGCAACGCGCAGTGCTGGCTCAATATCTTCAGACTAAAGGCCACGATACTGAATTCATACAAGATACCATTGAAACGTATGAAGCGTCTGGAAGACTCTACAACAACGCTGAGAAAGCAAAGCAACATCTTGTTCAGTTCCAACAAGAGGAACAACAACGAGTAATGTCAGAGCAACAACAGCAGTACGAAGAACAACAAGAACAACAGCAGCAGTTCTGGGGTGAGGTCGCTGACCAAATCGAATCAGGAAACGAATTTGCTGGAGTTAAGATCCCAGATAGAGAAAAATCAAACTTCTTCGATTACATATCTCAACCTGTAGGTGATAGTGGGGAAACTCAACGCGACCTAGACTATCAAGAAGCGGGAACGGATGTCAAGCTAGCTATAGATTATATGCTGTATAGTGGGTTTGACCTTAAAGGTGTAATTGAAAAAAAGGCGAAAACTCAAGCCGCTCGTAATCTAAGAGACAGAATTGTTTCAAACGAAGAGAGAGTCAAGAGTGCTCGCAAACAACAACGTAGTTCTAGGAACGTCGACTTTGACCAACTAGATCTCGGTAGCATATTACAATAAACAACTAACTTAAATTAGAAAATCATGGCTCTAACACAAGTACTGAAAACGTACTACAACGACCAGCAGATGACCGACACAAACTCGTTGGTCAATGCGCTTATGGAGAAGCCCGAAGAGCTCTCCCCAATTATTACTCACCTCGCAGGCCGAGAAGAGAAGAAGTTCCCCCTGTCTTTCATGACGGAAGGTGTGGGTAACACTCGCTCTATTGACCGCTTCGAGTATGAGTACCGTGTAAAAACTCACGAAGTGAATGTTCGTCCCGTTGTTACCACTGTAAGCGGTAATCAAGGTGCTAATGGACAACTCTTCAAGGTAGTCTTCCCAGACAAGTTCTTTATATTCCCATACACTCTCGTGTCTCAATCTGGTGTGCTCGCGCGTATCATGGCTGAGCCACAACCTGTTTCTGGTGGATACGAGTACACTTTGAAACTAGTCTCTCCCGACCAAGCTAGCATGCCTGCTGCAGACGTTGCTTCTGGCGCGCTCTTCGGAATGCTGTTTGCTTCTGTAGGAATTGATTTCTCTAGAGGTAACGCATCTAACTGGACAGCACCAGGACTCGTACGTTCTAAGATCGGAACAGTACGTAAGTCTTACCACATGTCTGGTAATGCTAAGGACTATGTTGCACAATTTGAGCTTCCTTTGAAAGAAGGTTCTAGCACAAAATTGTGGATGGACTATGAGGAGTACCGTCACATGCTCAAGTTTAAAGAAGAGTGTGAGATGTACTACTGGTACGGTCAGAAGACTTACGGAACTGACGGCCAAAATAATATGCTCGATGAAAACGGTCAACCAGTTCTTGCTGGTCCTGGTCTGTTTGAGCAGATTATCAACAAGGACACCTACTCTACGTTGACCCAGAAGAAGATTGAGAACACTATCGGTGACTTGTTCTACGGCATGACTGATGCTACAGACAAGCAGGTTACTCTCTTTACTGGTATTGGTGGTGCACGTGAGTTCGACAGAGCTTTGCGTAACTACTACGGCAGTGCAACTGCAGGTGGTGGAACTTCTAACTACCTCCAGACTACTGAATCTAAGTTCATTACCGGTAGCGGTCGTAGCTTGGGTATCACTGGTTACTTCACGTCATACGACCACATTGATGGTCACCGCGTGAACGTAGTTAAAGTTCCTTTGTTTGACCACGGTCCTGTTGCTCAGGCTTCTCGTAAGCACCCTGAGACTGGCTTGCCGCTGGAATCTTACAGAATGACGTTTGTCGACCAGTCTTCTTACGACGGAGAAAACAATCTCCAGATGATCAATAAGAAGGGTCGTGAAATGTTGCGCTGGTGTGTTGCTGGTTCTGTTGTGCCAAAAGGCTTTGCAGAAACTGACACCCGCGCTAGTGACATAGACGGTGCATCTGTACACATGTTGAAGACGGCTGGTATCCTGCTCCGCAGATTCGATACTTCGCTTGATCTCCAGTGTGTGGCATCGTAATTTGTGTTTGGTTTGCATAGGAGGGGGCTGCTAATGAGTGGTCCCCTCCGCTTACCAACAAAAGCTTAAGTTATTCTTCTTCATAAAAGAACAACTTAGTTATTCTTTCTAAACTTAAAAGAACAATAAACCATGCGTAAAATATTTATCCGCAGAAAAGAAGTCCTGAATCACTTACCTAAAGAGATAAGAGCAGGCGCAAAAGTCACAATCGGTAGTATCTATATCGGTAGACAACCACTAAGAGGTGTAGAAGGAGAAGAGTCTCATAAACTCTTGTCTGGCATCTTAGATGTACCGCCAGGACATGAAGCTTGGCCCAAACAAGAAAAAGAGTTTTGGGCTAGTATGTCACTGAAAGTTCCATTCGAAGGAGCGGAACTAGACATTACCACAGACGAGGAAGGTAATCCCATGAATACCATGGATTACATCACCTACAAGTGGTGCCTCAAGCACAGACAAGTTGCAGAATCTGAAGCTCAGATGAAGGCAGACGGCCAAAAGCGGTTCTATATGTACGACCCGCAACGTGACTTGCTTAAGAAGAACGCTGAGGTAAAAGTCAAGAAAGAAGCAGACAAAGAGTTCATTAAGATCTCGTCTGACTTCGATAAGATGCGCAGACTGATGCGTGTCCTTGTCAAGGGTTCTACTCCTGATAAGATGACCGACATAGAAGTTGAGAACACGATGTACAATATTAAGGATAATAAGCCCGCAGCTTTCCTTAAGCATAGTACTGACAAGAATCTCGACGTTCGTGCAGAATTAGAAGAGATGGTAGAGAAGGGAGTGCTTCGCACAATCGGAAACCAGGTTATCTACGGTGACGAAACCATCGGAGAAAACATGACAGATGCCATCATTTATTTTAACAACAAGAAGAACTCTGGCGCAGTAAACGCCATGAGAGCTCAACTCAAAGAGGTTAAATGACCATAGAAGAGATGCACATAGCAGTTAACCTTGGGGTGCAAAAGATTGCATCCTTCCAGGTTGACAACCTCCTTCCGCAGGAGATAGATCACGAGCTGAACAATGCAATGCATAGGTTCATCAAGCAACGCTATTCCCCAGAGGGTAATAAGTACCGTGATGGCTTTGAGCAATCTCAGAAAAGGATAGACGATTTACGAGCCCTAGTGGTTGAAGCACGGCTCAAGTGCTTCTTCCACGGGGCGTCTATCACTGGGTTTAATGTAGACCGGGCACCTCTCCCCAATGACTACATGTTCCTAGTAAATGCGTATCACGATGGGTTTTTTGACTGCACGCAGACAGTAACCCCACAGACTTCTACCTACACCTACACTGTAGTTAAAGTATCACTTAGTCCCCCAGCTGGGTATGAAGGTTATATTTTAACAAGCATTAATGT
>Ga0181369_1000136_pt1 | contig 20684 bp, 34 predicted proteins | sample LowvirmetaG_8_FD_130088 | JGI IMG/M metagenome (GOLD analysis project Ga0181369, IMG submission 130088) | Marine viral communities from the Subarctic Pacific Ocean - Lowphox_04 viral metaG | ecosystem: Environmental > Aquatic > Marine > Oceanic | place: Subarctic Pacific Ocean | collected... | reverse complement strand
CTTTTCCTGTTTTAACGTAGTCATTCCAAACCTCATCATTAAGTACTTTCATAGATACCATCCAAGTACCAACAGGAACTTCCATATCGTAGTGCCTTGTCTTATCCTTTTCGCTTTCTACAATCCAAGATTCAACAACGCTTAATCCTGTTAATGGAACTTGATGCTCTAATGTTGAGTTGTTTTGGTTTCCGTTTATAAAGAATAATTCACTTGCTTTGCGAACTGTATCACGTGAGAAGTAAATGTAATATTCGTTGTCATCGTTTCTACGATATATAGGCTTATTAGGTATTAAAGCTGCACCCATCAAGATACGCTTTTCTTTGTCTACCTCTGCAAGTTTAAATTCTTGGTTTTTAAGTGCTATAAAATCTTCCTCTATTGCAGGGCTTTCAACCACGCTAATAGCTTCAATTCCAATAGCATCTTCTTCGTCAATAAATAGTTCTACTATATCCATATTAATACAATAACATTTTTAAAAATTTGTTACCCTAATGAAGCACCTTCTACAATGTTTCTGTCTAATGCCTGTGCGTTTGTTACTTCATTGCTTACTACAAATGCTTTTACGGGTTTTTGCTCCTGCTCGCCTAAAGCTTGAGCTAATTGGTTTTCAGGTGATGCACCTACAATATTAAAAGCTGGCGCACCTCTACCTCCTGGGTTTGCTACTGCTGGTGCAGATACTGGCTCGCCTGTACTTTGTATCGCTTTAATATTTGCTAGACCTGCTGCTACTGCTGCTGCTGCAGCAACTGCACCTAAGGCAGGACCTACTATAGGAACACCTGCTAACGAAGCATAGGCTGCTGTAGCACCTTTATAAGTTTCTATTGTGGTTTGTGCTATAGCTGCTGCTTTTCCTGCTTTACTTTCTTCCCCTAATATAGTTGACAAATCACCTAAGGCATTTGATGCTAAATTCAACTTTGCTTCAGTTGTTAACTTTTCAACTTCTGTATCGTCATCTGCTTTTTTCTTCTGTATTGATTTAAGCTTTGCATTTACATCTTTTTCGCCAGTAATAGCAAGTTCGTTATTTTTAACAATACTGTCTTTTAAAATACCTGATATTGTGTCTTGCTGCTTTTGAAATGCAGTAATTTCAGCAGCCCTTTCCACTGCCTTTTTATCTGCTTCTGTTTTTCTTAACCCAGCAGCTACACCTAACAGTTCTTTATTTCTTATTAACCTGCCTTCTTCAAGCTGTATTACATTTGCTATTAATTGTGCTTCATCTACTAAATCTTCTTTTGTTGATTCGCTTAATTTGTTTTCCTCTATTTTTATATCACGCCTCGTTTTAGCTAAGTCAACTTCTTTGCCTGTTATTTCATCCTCTAGCCGTGCTGCTTTTTCTAAAAAGAATATACGTTGCTCCGCTGTAAACTTGTCAACCTCAGCCGCCTGTGTTTTAAGTTTATTTATTTCTACATTTGTTTGCGCTCTTTCTATTAACAATTCACGCTCTAATTTATTTGCTGATGCAATCCTGTCAGCTAACTCGCCAGCAACTTCTATTTCCCTTCTAGTATCATCGCCAAAGTTTCTAATCCTTTCTTGAAAAGTTTCAAACGCTTTACTTGCTTCATCAAAGTTACCTGTAAATACATTATAAATAGTATCACCTAAGCTATAAAATATATCACCAATATTTCCAGCTACAACCCCTAACTGTTTTAATATTTTAGCAAAACGGTTTTGACCCTCTTCACTTGCTGTAAATGCTTGAGTTAAAGAAGTAACCGCAATTACTAAAGCACCTATACCAGTTGCTATAATTGCACCTCGTAAAGTTTTAAAGCTTCTAACTACTTTGCCTACAGTACCCTTTAAGCCATTAAATTTAGTAATAGCACCGCCTGTAACTGCATCAAGCTCGCCACCTAATTCAGTTGAGGTTTCTTTTGTTTTTTCAACTTCTTCCTCAAGCTTTACAACCTGTTTATTAAGTTGCTCTATTTCAAATGCAGCTTCTTTGTATTTTAACTCTAAGTCTACTACTACTTTTGCCATAATCCGTTTTTATATTGTTTTAACCCTTCTTTTAATGATTCAGGGTATTTGTTTTTACCTAAAGCAATGTCTATAAATTGCCCTTTCCATTTCTCGCTTCTTGCGAACTCTAATAAATCTAATATATTTTGTATCATCCTGATGTGCTTTCAAAGTTATTGCTTGGTGCATCTCCTATTCCAATCGTGCCTGCAAGTTGTGTAAAGTTGCCTGTTGGGGAGCCGCCTATTATCTGTACTGTTGGTCTTGTACCTCCAAAGTTAATTACTGCAGCTTGTGCACCTGCAATATCTCCATAATTTAATTCATAACTTAAATCTGCTCCTGTCGCACTTACTATTTTAAATGTATGTGATAAATCATAGAATGTACCAACAACAGGATTTCTAACATCTGTTAACCATTCTACTATTTGTTTTGCTATATCGGATGTCATATTGAAATACTGCTCTAAAACAACACCACCAACACCTGCAGGACCTCCCCAATACGCTCCTAAATCAGGTGCATATCCTAAAAATACAAACTTGCCTCCAAAGTCCACATAATCAGATAACAACTCCCCTGTTGTATTTCTAAATTGACTAACAGGTGCTGCTACTGTTGAAGCTGTAAATACTTCTGATATTGCAGTTGCTTCTGCGTGTGCAGGGTCTGTATTTGTTCTTGCATAAAATCTCCAATAGTATGTTTGCGGATGTGTCAATCCTGACTTTTCGTAGTTTACTATTTTAGGAACTGCAAAGTTTGGATTAAGTGGTGTGTAAGGTATAAAACTTACATTGCCTGTGTTAAATAACTGTATAACGTCATCTGATGAACTTATATCTGACAATGAAGTAGAATATACAAATCCGTATTCATCTACCTGCGGTGTGTCTCCTAATTTACCTAATTCAGTTATTTGATGGTTAAAGAAAACAGATGTTGTAGTAGGTGCTGTTACTGTATATTCTGCAATAACAGGAGGTGTAACTACTAAAGGTGTTTCATCGTAAACAGGTGTTGGGTCATTAGGAGGATTAGGGTCAACTAATGTAAGGTCAGGTATTACAAAGTCAGTATCACATCCTGCATCTACTGTTAGTATGTTGTTATCTGTTTGAGTTTTAGATGTATCTACTGTTAAACAGTTTTGTGCAACGTATTTAATTGTCTTATAAGTAACCTCTTCAAATATATTTGTAAGTTCTAATGTGCTTAAATTAGTTTCAAAGTTTGTAGTTATTTTATTGATTCTATATATATCATCAAATACTATAATCTTATCAGCTAAATTTAACTTGACTAAAAGTTCTAATGGTAAATACGCTTTTACAGTAGTCAATCTTTTTCGTTTGTCAAACATATCATCAACATAACCTTTGTAGTATGTTTCAAATAGTGTAGTTTGATTTACTTGTCTTGAATACTCTTCATATTCTGCATTAAAGTTTAGCGTTTGATAAAAACTTGTACCAAATACATTTAATATACCTGTTGAATTTGAAGGCATATAAACGCCGCTTACAGCAGTAGCATTAGCACTACCATCAAGATTAATTACTCTAACAGATGACAGAGATGTATTAGCATAAAATATTAATGGCTCACCTAAATAAGGTGCTTGTTTTTCGTCAACCGAATAACCATACTGTATTCCGCTATCTGTTTTCTTTTCATCTCCATCAGCAGTTGTTGTTGTTTGTATTACACCTGCATCAGTAGTATATAAATGCTCGTACTTAAAATGTTCAAAAGGTAATTCTATTGTGTAGTTTTTACCATCGTATTTTTCTTGCGTCTTGTATTCTAATGAACCCCAATCTTTATTTGATAGTTCTTTGTGATTGTTTGCTAAAAAACTACCTGTGCTTTTGTATTTAAAACTAATATCTTTAAAAGGTAAAATACTATTTACTGTTGTTTCTTTTTTGTCAAGGTCTTTTGTTATATCCCAAACTTGTGTACTTGCAGAAAAGAAATCGTCTAATGGTTGTATTACAATAGTTCCGCTTTCGTTTTGATATGCAGTAAGGTTAAACATTTTAAATAGTCCTGTAATGAAATCTATTACTTTCATATCAGGAATTATTGTAGTTATGTTTACATCCTTGTCAGTAGCAAATGAAGCAGTAGCATCTTTAACTGTTATAGTTTTGTTTCCACTAAATATACCTCTAACTTTTGAATCAACACTAAAATCCACATCGTAATCAGATACTACATCAGTTTCTATAAAAAATGTATAAGTTCCATTAGGCAACTCTATATCTTCATTTGTAAAATCTGCTATTCCATTTGTGGTTATTCCTGTAAGGTTGTCAAATCTTTGAAACTCTTCTCCATCTTGTTTTATAACTAAATTGTAAGAAGCAGTTGAACTTGGTCTAACATTTACCCTTAATACCCTTTCCTCATTCTCTTCGTTGTATGAGTTAACAAACGTTTTATTAGTTACACCTTGTATTTGTGCTACATCTCCTACAATATTGTTAAATCCCGTTATTTGATATTGTGCATCTTGGTCTTGGAATAAACCTCCTTCTTTATTATGCAACCACATATAAAGTTTATAGAAGTTTAAATTAGTGCTGTTAAAGAAGTCGCTACTAAATTGTAAATTATATCCTACTTGATTTTCTATTGCTTTAACAATAGCGTATAATCTAATTGCAGGTTTTAATTGACTCAAAGGAACACCGTGATTGTTTGTTGCTCCTGCTAATGGATGTACATTGTAAATATTATTTGTAGCATCGTTTGCATTACTCACATCAAATAGCAACCTACCTGTATGTGTAATGAGTGGAAAAATAATAGCATCTTCAATAGTACCTCCAAAGAAATCTACATCCTTACCATTTGCCATATAGGTAGTAATGTTAGTATCGTTATACTCAAAATCAAATAAACTTAATTGTGCAAGGTTGCTTAATTTATCTTCACCTAATATATCTTTTAGGTTTATCGTATTGCCAAAGAATGTTAGCTTGTATGTATGTGGTTCGTTGTTCTTTAATTGTACACCTTCAAACTTTATTCTACCCTCTTTAAATGGTTTATGGTTTAGTAATAGTTCAGCTTCTTTCTTTTTACGAGCATCGTAGGACTCAAACTCACCTGACTTTGTATTAAAGGTGCGTATATGAAAATTATAAAAGTGCTTAAATATTTTGTTGTTAGCTTTTGAAGCAGGAACATTAAAAGTTCTTGTAAAATCTGTAAATACTTTAGATATATCTTTAATATCCTGTATCGATTGAGTAAGAGTTATACTCTCATCTTTATACAGTTCTACCTCTTTACCCTCTATATATAATTGTAGCTGTAGCATTAACGTACATTGTTTATTCTATCAAATGCAAATTGAAAATCTACTGTGTAATTAATCAACTTATCGTTTAATACAGTTTTATATTGTAGTGATTTAGATGCAGGTATTACAGGTAATGTTTTCCCCTCGTATCTTATCCATACGTTTTCACTAAAGAATAGTTCCTCAATAGTTTGATTCATATCCTCTTTTACAAATCCTGTATTCATAGATAAACTTGTTTGTGAGTTTACGTTATACCTTTGTCGCTGTCCTTCGTATGTTTGATACGATGAGGTTGCGTTTGCTATTGTGTTACGCTTAAAAGTTTCGTCTGTTACATTAGTTGTTTCTGATGTTCTCTTAAAGAAGTACAGGTCTTGAAACGCTCCGTATTTGTTTGCAAATGTAATTTTAAAAGGTGTGTATTTCGGTTCACATAAGTTTGTTACTGTAATTGTTTTAAGTAACGTAGAATCATCTGTATCGTAAACTTGTATTGTACTGCTATCAGCAGGAATAGTTACATACTGTATCTTTTGGTTTGTATTGCCATTATCTGTAATTTCTGTATCTACTGAATCTATTGTAACCTTTCCAACTCCTTCTGCAAATATTGGTAATCTACCTGCTGTTGATTCAGGTGTGTAAATATTATCTGCACTTATTAGTGCGTGTCTTGATAATTCAGGATTAGTACCATCCTCAAAATACCCATATCCATCAGTAGCTATAAAATCAAATACTTCAGGGTTGCTATAAGAATAATAGTTGTCTGATTCGTCATAATATTCTACAACTGCTCTTACCCACCTTGTGTGTGATACGTAATCATTATTAAATGATAGTTCTAAATAATCTCTTACAAGTTCCCCTATTTCAAGCGTGATGTTGTTATGGGTATCTATTCTTGCTTTGTTTATCTCGTATTGAGGTACTGTAGGTTGGTTTCCTATTAATCCTTCCCATACATACAAATCTACTTCTACTCTTTTAAGTGCCATATTATAAAACTATTGTTGTTCCTGAACCGCCACCACCTTGACAGTTTCCTACTTCTACTGATAATACTATTCCTGCTGAATCTATTTGTATCGCATAAAAATCTCCTACGCCTACACCTGCTGCAGATATTATATAACCTGTCATAACCGCATAGTATAAACTTTTACCATTAAAGGCATTACCACTACTACATATTTGACTGCCCATTAATCCTGTAATAGTAGAAGCTGTTGAGGTTATTAGTGTAGATGTTGCATATGTAGCATCACAAAAATCAATAACATTATTTTTACCTGTAGATATATAAAATTGATTATTTCCACATATTGAAGTAGTAGCAGGTTGTATTACTTCTTTAGGACAATCTATTTCAGTTCCTGCATTTGCGTATCCACTCGGTATCTCTACTTGGAATGTTATAATTCTTGTTGTGTTTGTAGTTACTGTTCCTAATGGAGGGTCAGGAGCTGTAAAGCTATTTACTGTACCTAATGCTGCAGTACCTAATGATATACTACCATCCTTTGCAATCTTTTGACCTGTGAGTGAAGCCAAATCACAATCAAACACTAAAGGTGCAGTTCCTGCTTGTGATAATGTTTTAGGACAATATACAGAACTACCTGAATTAGTATATCCTGCAGGTACAAGTAACTTAAAAAATAAATCTACATCTTGTGCTGATGAACCTGTATTAGCAGAAACCTCTTCAGGACTTAACAATGCTCCTCCATCTGTTAATGACACGCCTTGTATGATTGCACTTGACTGTGGTCTTGTAATTGTACCATCTGCTGCAATAGAACCTCCGCTTAATGGACTTGGACTACAAGTAAACGCTACTGCTGCATCTACTGTTACTGATATAGGTTGTACTGCTTCACAAGTAGTAGGATAACTTGCATCTCTACCTAAAGCATATATTGTTGTGCTTCCTCCTATTGCATTTGATGTTATTGTAAGTGTGCTTCCACTTAAAGCAGTTGTTGTAAGTAATGGGTCATTGTTAGACACAGCGTAAGTAGTTTCTCCTGTAAAGTAACCACTCAAATCAATATCTACTGTATCTCCATCTATATCTATTGTTTGCGAAGGAATAGAACCTGAAGTTGTTACTGATGGAGTACAAGGTGCTGCTGTGCCTCCTGTTCCTGCTTGTGTAGTAGTAAGCAGACATTCATAATACAAATCAGATGAATTAGAATAAAGTCCTGCAGGAATGTTTAAAGTAAAAACTACTGTTCTTGATGTATCGTTTGTTTCTACTGCAAACTTGTTATTTGCAAAGTCAGCATCTGTGCTTGTATAAGAATATATAGAACCTCTGCTTGGAGTAGGAAGCGTAATCACACCTTGATTGTCTATTGAAAATCCTGTAAGGTTAGCTACATTACAATTATATTCAGGTAGCGGAACTGTTGGCTCATCTAAATGTAAATAAAACGGACTTCTTACGTTTATCTTTGTACTCATCTTAATCTATCTTGTTTTAATGTGTATGCCAAAAACTCATCTACGTCTAATGCAAACTTATCAGCTAAAGCTTCAGGCAGTTTTTTAAATCCTTGTTCAAATGGCTTAGTGAAAAACAAACTAGGTTTAATACCTTTTCTGTATATGCTTCTTGCTATTAAATACCCTATAGTTTGATAATTACCTTTTTTAAATTTACCTTCTTCATCTCTTAGCCTTAGGCTCCTTGCTTTTGCCCATTTAGCTAAAGGCGCAATAGGGGGCATTTTAGTTGTATAGCTGTAAGGTGTGTTATACTTTTTTTCAGTACCACTTACACCTTTGTCAACGTACAAACCATATTCTTCCATTTCAAAGTTAACCTGTATTGCGTTTGGCGTAACCTTTACTATAGCGTCTAAACTATTATATAGTTCCTTAGATACGTTTTTACGCTCTTTGCTTAACCTTGTTCTGGCTTGCTGTATAACAAACTTTTTAAAAGCCTCTAAGGCTTCCTGTGTTTTTGTTAGCTGCATATTGTCATATCGTTTTGTACTACTATATCAAAAGTTGCAGCCCACCCTGCTAACTTGTTTTCAAACCTGTCAACAAATGGCTCACAGCTTACATCGCCTTCTATTTGGTATAAGTCAGTATATAAGTCGCCTCGTTGTAGTTTATTTATTACTCTAGTTTGTAATGCTAACTGTGTGTTTAATATATCCTGCTCGTTGTCGTTACCTATAAACAAGTCAGTAACTTCCTCTTTACTAATATCTACAATATCCATAGATAGAATGCTGATATTAAAAGTAAGCGTTTTAGTTCCTACTGTTGTATTATTTACTGTAATATGCGACAAAGGAAAAATAGTTTGTTTGTTAAGGTCAACATCATCAATTGAACCGAACGAAACTGTATTTGCAAACGGTTCAGCAATTAGTGTATCTTTTAATTCTGTTATTACTTTGTGAAAACCTTTCATCGTTGTTTTATTAGTTTCTTTTCTAACTCTACTTTATCTTTTTCAAAAGCCAAATACATTAAGCATTCGTGGACATTGAGCTTTGTAATTTGGTCAAATTTGGTAACATCTCCTTTACTAATTGCATAGACCGACTGATACCAACCCCATTTGCTTCCAAAAGTTCCTGTTGTTGAATAGTCAGGCTGTTCGTCTCCTTCTGTAAATAACTCAGGATAGTTGTCATTAACTCGTTGCTTAAACTGTAAAAAAAAACCATAGCACCAAATACAATATCTAAAGACGCTTGTAGCATTGTATCATTAGTTCCTTTGTATTCTTCTATTTGGTATTTATGCCCTTTCTTAAATTTAATAGGTCTGTATAAAACGCTCATAGCTTTATGCATATTTTGCCAATCGCCTAAGCTTTCGTCAAGATCTATATACTCGCCTAATGTCATATCGTCAAGTACTGGTATAAAACCGTATTCAACACCGTTTAAAGTAAACGTAGGAACTAAAGAATGCTTTACATCAAATATCTTATTTAAGTGATTTGCTATTACTTGTACACTTTTGTATTTTATTGTAGCAACGTCCTTTAGTTGTAAGCCACAGAATATTTCTACCATTTTTTGCAGTAGGAAGGTACTGTCCTTGTTTTCCTCTGTGTTTAGCTTTTCAAACTTTTGGTACTGTGCTAAAGTTATTTCGTTTAGCGAGTCAGGTACGTTTATTTCAATCTTCATATAATTACAATAAATAATTTACTAATATGTATAAAAAGGAAAAGGTAGCTAAATGCTACCCAATCCCAAACAAAAACAAATGAAAAAAGTTACTGTTCTATAAATCTTTTGTGTGCATACCTGTATGCTGTTTCAATAGCGTCTTGTAATTGTATGCTGTTTTGTATGTATGTTTCACTTCCTTCTACTTTGCCTTTGCCCTTATAATCTATATACAATGTAACATCTACATTTTTTTGGCTGCCTCTTTTAACTGGCTTTTGTACAACGTATATATCATTTTCCCAGCAAGCTTTTATAATTTTAAAATAATCCAACAATTTTATCAGTTATATCGTTAGCCCATAGCATAAAATATAAAAAGCCATACATTGAAGCGAATGCTAATGCTACGAATGCTGCAGCTTGTACTAATACTTTTATTATATTTTTTCTGTTTTCTTTTGCAGTTAACTGCTTTATTAAAATATATTCTGTCTTGTTTTCCATAATTAAAATAAATTGGTTTTACCAAATGTAGGGTACATTTCTGCATCCCTTAGCCTATCTTGTTTTGTGGCTAGCCTTATTTCTCTGTGTAATTCCTGTTGACGTTTTGCCTTTATTAAGTTGTGTAAAAACTGTTCTTTTGATTTGCTCATCTTTATTGTATTTTAATTAAACCTAACCCTAATTCGTTAGCTACATAGTTAATATGCTTTTGTGTGGTTTGTGACCAGTAGCCCAATTGAATAAGTTGTGTTCCTTCTATTGTTGCGACGTGTGTATTATAAGAATATACTTTGTTACCGTCTAATTTTAAGTTTTGTTTGTACTTGTTCATCTGTATAATTGTTATTGTTTTATAGTGCTAATATATAAACAATTTATTAACTACCAAAATATTTTACAATTTTTTTAATAAATGTAATATTCCCCTTTGTTTGGGTTTTCTAATTGGTCTGTTAGTACATACCTTGCAGCATCAATACAATCAGGGTGCGAACCTGTAGGCTTTTGTAGTGTGTTACCTTCTTTATCTTTTGCCCAAACGTAACCTTGTAGTTCACGCTTTAAGTTTTTACTTCTTGCTGTAACATATATTTCATTTTGGTTTATTAGGTTAATGCCATATACTACGCTATCCCTGCCTTTACTTACAGGGTAAACAGTATGCCCATATCCATTTAGTTCTGCAATACTTTTAGGTTCTGCTGAGTCTGCTATAATATTTTCTTTTATATCCTGCTGACTTAAGAATCTACTTATATCCCTATTAAGCATACCCTTTTTATATAGCACCTCATCAAATATGTAAGCTTCATTCCATTTGTACAGACCTATTAAGGTTGTTGGATCCACACTATAGCCAAAGTCCATTCCGTACGCCAATAACCTAGCCTGTTCTGGTATGTTATCTATTTCTTTCCAGTCTGGTATGCAAACACCTTCAAGGCTACCTTGCTCACCGAGCCCATACACTTTCCACCAGTTAGACCAATAAGTTGAAGTCTTAGCTTTTTCTTTAGCCTTTTCTATTTCATTTACAATGCTTTCAGGTAGTGCATCATTATCTTTATAAGTTAATGTAATGTAATCAGTATCAGGCTTGCCTATCAGTTCTTTGTCTACCCAAAACAAGTTACTGGGGTTATAATCCAACCATATTACTCCACTTGTTCTTACTGCTAATTGTGTGTAAGCATCAAACGGAACATTATTACACTCGTTAATATATAGGTCAGTACGCCTTGCACCCCTAAGCTTGTCAGGTTGGTCTGTACTAAAAAACTCTATATAACTTCCGTTAGTAAAATTGTATTTTAAAGTACTTTTATTAAACTGGCTATCATTATACCTTTGCTGTCCTTTAAGTATTCCTAAGAAGTCCTTTAAAGCACCTCTACGAAGGTGTGGTATGCTTTCACTAACTACGCTTATTTCTTTATTAGGGTTTTTTACTGCATAGTCTATTAATATAGCTAATATAGATATCGTTTTACTTGCTGAGGTTCCACCCTTAACAATACGTATCCTGCTATCAAGTTTTCGTAGCTTCTTAGTCGCAATAGTTTGCTTTATTCGCATACTAGTCTACAAACAACGGTAAGTCCTCGTTGATTGTAATATCCTTAGTTTCTTTTGGTTTGCCTATATAATACTCTAAGTATAGTTTTATCCAACGTATATCGCCAGACTCTACACCTATTTTTAAGGCTTGTAGTGCATCATCTTCTAAAGGGCTTAACCTTTCAACTAATTTCATTTCATCAGCCTTAGGTTTACGCCCTGCTCCTTCCCTTGCACCTCCGTTAAACTTCCTTTTATCCATTTGAAAAAGATTGTTTATTCAATTATACAATAAACTTTTTAACTATTTGTTAATTCAAACTGCTCTGCTAAATCTGGATTAACCTTTTTTAATTGTGATTGTAAATACTTATATCTTATTTCTAGTTCTTGAAGCTGTTCGTTTATTTTGGTGTATTGCCCTTCCCAAAAGCCTTCTAATGTTTCTGACCTTTTAAAAGCATCAGGGTTTAATTCTTTTGCTTTAACAAGTTTATTGTTTAATGTAAGGTAATCATTCTCAAAGTCCTTATCATATAAAAGCCAATCTTTAGCCTTCCTTGTAAAATATAATACTGTTGAATGGTCTTTTTGCATTGTTGCGCCTATAGCGTGTAAAGAGTAATGAGTGTGGTCTCTTAATAGTTTATAGTATATTGCTCTTGCTTCTATGTAAGGTCTCTTTCTTGTGTTTATAGTAATATCTAAATTATAGTAATCTTCTACTATTTCTTTAACTATTTTTTGTGTGTTCGTCATCTTGTATTTTATTAATTATATCTTTTATTGTCATAAATCCTGATTCGTGTATTGCTTTTAATATACCCGCACAGGCTTCGTATTCTTCCTCCTTTTCATATACTTCAATAGCTTGCTCAAGTTCGTCTATATCCCTGCCACTTGATATATCTATTAAGGCTAAAAGGTAAAACTCCTCTATTAATTCTTTATTCAAAATAAGCTTTGCTGCTGTGGTTTGTAAATATTTGTAAATTTAATTAATTCTTCTTGAATGTTATTATACAAAATGTTTTTTAAACAAACCAAAAGCAAACTACTATTATCAACCTCTACATTTGCAGTTATATTATTTACCCTTGTAGAAATGCTTTTTATTTGCCTATCTGTTTGTTCGCTGCCTCTTGTTTCCCTACCTTGTTTGCCATTGCCTAATATTTTGATTATATAAGGTTTTGCTTTTGCTATAAATTTACCATTAGTAAACCTATCCCCTTCAAATATATTACAACCATCAACAGTATTTAAGTACTGGTCAACTGAAGTCATTACAGACATTGAAAGCCTATCACTACCTTGAAAAGTACTGCCATCATATTTACCTACTATATTGATTTTATTAGTAGGTCTTTTATCGTTTATTGTATTGTATAATACTTGGCTTTCATTAGTTGAATAGTGTAGCTGGTCAACTTGTTTATTTGTAAAGCATTTAAAATGATCAATAAGTTCTGTCATTACATACGTTTTACCTACTCCACAATTACCTATAATAAGTATATTCATTTAAAATAATTTTATTTGTTCTTTTTTACCTAAACTATTTTGAAAGCATTCATAATCGTTTTCCATCATAATTACTTCGCCTGTTAACCTATAATGATTCTGTTTTTTTATACAAAGCCCATAGTCATTAGGGTTGTCCTCAAGTCTTAATTCTTTTGGTAAATACTTTTTTCTACAATCCCAAAATATATTAAAGTTTTGACTTGGGTTGTTTTTTTCAGCATATTTTATCCTATCATAAAACATATCATTATATACATTAGGATACCTTCTGTTAACTCTATGCCAGCCTTTATAACAGCAAAAAGTTGTTTCCAATGTAAAGTAACTTACATCTTTATCATTAATCCTTTCTTTAGCTTCTTGAAGTAATACCTCACCCTCGTGCTTTAGCCAGTCAATAACTTCTGGGTTATATTCAGGAGCATTATCACCGTGCCAATCTAAATCATCCCTACCTAATACTTTACATAAACCATTCCTATGGCTTTTGCTTCCTTTTAAATCATCAAGGAATAAATTACTGCAATCAACATTTAACCCAGCTATTTTTAAATATTCTATATATGAAAAAGTTGTAAGCCTGCCAAAGTGTTTATATGATATCAATACCTCTTGCCATAGCAAATCAAAATTATAGTATGGATCATTGCTTACAAATATTCTATCAAAGTACTGCTCTTGATTTAGGCCATTTAAAAGGTTTTTATAATGTATTACATCAGAGCAAAAACTATTTTTAAAATAACGCCTGTCTGTATCAAAAGCCAACTTTTTGTAATTACGGTAGAACCATACACTTAGTGAATCTGTATTTAAATTTTTAAAGTCTGGGAAGTTTATGAATATTAAATAACTGGTTAATACATTTTGAGTACAGCCATTTATAAAACAAAACCAGAGCTTTTCCTCAACACTCATTTTAAGGTTTTCAAATATATAAGGCATTGCGTAATATACTGCACCAGCGTGTCCTTTGTATTTAATATGGTATTCATAAAACCTTAGGAAAACTTCTCGCCTATATTGTGGAAGCCTAAAGTCCATACCTTTTTTTAAATCAGATACTTCATCAATATTATTTAAATCACAAAACCTCCCTATCATTCTGATAAATTTAATTTAGTTTGGTTTGTGTATTTGTGAATGCACATCCTATCAGCTACCCCTATAGGCAACTTATACCCATAGTCTCTTGACTTAGGTGTTTTAAAACCTCCAAATAATTCAGGCTGATGCTTTTCATAATAAGCCCTTAAATGTTTTGTAGCCAATACCCAGAAGTTATATTCATCACCTATTACATACAATAACTGTTCTGTATCTGTTTCTCTAAATATCCCACTACCATTAACTTCACCCCACTCCATTCGCCTTTCAACTGATATAAAAAGGTTGCCATATATATTATATAAATTATCATTTTTTATTTCTATCCCTTGTCTGTTTTCGCCTCTTTTAAATTGCGCTGGTTTACTTGAATAATGACTCAAGTTGAATTTTAAATTATCTATGAAGTAATCGTAAACGAAGTCTTCAAATATACTAGCTTTTTCTTGTTTGTTCTTGTCCATTGTTATAAAGTTAAATATCCTGTTTTTTCTTGTTTAATTTCTTGTAGCTGTTCGGTAGGGCTTTTACATTGGTACATATATTCTCTATAGTATAATACAAAGCTAATCCGTAGCCAGTCATCCTCACAGTTTGTATATTCTGTGTTTCCGTGCCATTTGTGTACATCAACAAATAACAAGTCTGTATTTTGCATATCAATAGCAACCCCATACTCAGGAAGTACAAAATAACCTCCACCCCATTTACCTTCTCTGTAAATAACTAAGTTACCAAACCCATCCCTAAAGTCGCCAGCATCTTGATGCACCGCAGTCCTAAAGTTTTTATTTACTGTAACTGTTGTAAAGCTAGTATCGTCTATTACATAGTTTTGATTCGTGCCTACTGCTATAGCTTTTTGTCTAGCGTAATGTTCAGGGCAAAGTTCCTCATACTTTTTGTCTATGTATTGTACAAACGGAATACCTGATTTAAACTCTTCAAAGTATTTTTTAGCAAATGCTGTTTTTCTACAGTAATGCACCATCGCACTTTTATCCATATACCCTACACTACCTGACTCAACCTTATTACCTACAGTTATATTACTTACTGAGCCATCTTTGCGAATACGTTTGTGGCTGCTTCCACTTGCTGCGCCCCTGCTTTCTGTAAGTTCTATACTGTTTTTAAAAGCTTCGTAACCGCTTTTTAATAAGTCAAAAGGTATTGCGTTTTTACGATACCTAAACAATAACTCACCAGTATAATAGTCGTATCCATCAGCATCACTTGTAATTAGTTTGTTATAATGCTTTTTGCTTAGGTACTTTGTTTTAAGCTTTGCAGCTTGCTTTTCGTCAAGTATTCTTTTTAACCTATACTGTTCCATATCGTTCATTTAATATTTTTAATAAAAAGTCACTAAGGTTTCCCTTTTGTTGATACTCTTCGTTAAACTCTATTTTTATACCAGCTTTGCAAAGCTTTTTAAATTGCCTTAGTTCTTGCTTACTAAAATATAAAATTGTAGTAGTTATTTCTGTTTCGTCTACAGGGCTATTGTCTACACCCCAGTTATCCTCAAATAGTTTCATAATATTCCTCGCATTACATATTGATCTAAATCATTCTCTTGTTCAAAAAAGTATTTGTAATTATCTACAGCTTGCCTAAACTTTTGCTCACCACGCTTTAAAAAGTCATCGCTTACATCGTAAATGCCTATATCAGTACTGGCTTTGTCAACTATTAAAAATACAAATTTACTTTTATTAAATAGCTTTAGGTATAGCCACGCTTGTAAGTCATACCCATATTTGTCAGCACTATATTTAAAAGTGTTGAGGTCGGCTGTGGTTTTAAGGTCTATAATAGTATCATCCTGTATAATATCAGCCTTACCCCTAAACGGTAAATCATTTATCATTTCTATAGCAGGTACTTCAAACTCTGATTTGTTTAGCAGCCTTATTGCTGCTTCATTCCTTAACACCGCATCAGCTAACCTTTCTGCTGCACTTCTTTCTTTTGTTAAAAACACCTCTCCATACTTTGATTTTGCATCTTTATACTTGTTAGTGTTTTTTGTAGAAGCGTCAACAAAATGTAGCTTGTCAATTTTGTGTGGCTCAAGTACCATCCAATGTACTAACTTACCTGCTGCAAGTGCAGGGCTATCAGTATCATTACCATACTTTAATATATTCCTGTATGTTTTAGGGCTTTTTAAAATTGTTTTTAGGCTACTACTGCTTAAAGCGTATTTACCTAAATGCCCATAGTAAAAGTCGTCATCGTACATTTGAGTTAGTATTTCTTCTTTGCCCCAGTGGTCGCCGTTTAATAGTGTTATCATAATTCTAAAAATTCAGTTTGTTCCTGTGTACGCCTATCAAGTTCCTGTTGGGCTCGTAGCTGTTCACTGCCTAACCTATTATCTTTTGTAATAGCTATAAGTTCTTGTTCTGTAAGTTCAGACCAATACCAGTTGTTATAATTAAAACTCATATTACCTTTTTGAAATTACAACTTTAAGCACTTCTAAGGTCCTAATGTCGTGTGAGTTTTGTTCTTCTTTACCTTCAATATGGTATTTCAATTCAAATAGCTCTTTAGTTGGCCACTCGTTAAAAAGGTTTTCGTGTACTACTCTATTATATTTGTTCATTGTTGTTTGTTTTACTTTGTAAATGTAATAAACATTTTTTTAACATACAACAATATTATTCTTTTTTTTCAAAAACTTTTTTTTCTAGCTGTTCTATTTTATGTAATGCAACTGCTAAAGCTTGTTGAGCAATCTTTAAATCGTATTGCATTTTTATTAAAACACTTTCTTTCATTTCTGTTGTTTTAGTTTTTGTATGTATAAAGCAGCATCTAATAGTTCTTCCTGCAAATGGTTAAGGAACGTATAAAAGCCATCAGGGCTATCGTATAGGGTAGTATTGTATTTATTAATCCCATCCGCGCTACGTTCACGCATCTTACTTACCACCATTTCAACTATAGGGTCTTTAGGTTTGTGGTTATATGATGAGTCCATTGTCCATCTATCGTTTTGCATATCTATCCACTTTCTTAAACTATCACTCATAATCTATCTTTATATGTTTTTACTATCATAGCCTCCATCAACCTTAACACACCGTATCCAAGTATAATTTTAAATACCAACATCTAATTTAGTTTTAAGTTTCACTATCTCTTGTTCTAACTCTTCTATTTTTTTATCAGCAATTCTTGCTCTTTCTACTGCTCGTATCTTATCACTACGATATTCACTTAACGACTGTTCGTATAACCTCTCGTTAGTTATTAGATTGTGTACATAAAACCCTACTTCCTGCCACGCAAAATACATTTCGTTTAATGGTTTGTTGTCTGGTTTTGCTCTACGTGATTTTACAATATACTCGCCTACGAAATTAAAGTTAGCATAGTATTCCCCTTCCTTAATGTTATTTAGTTTCTTGTTCATTATTAGTTGTTATTACTTCTGCATCTACTACTGGTAGCATCGCTACTTCTTTAGGTATTTTATTTGTGTTTGCAAATTCTGTAGTCTTATTATGATATTGTATTTCCCAAACTGGCTTAACAATATACAAATTAAATCTATATATTCCTTTTGGTGTATAATTTATGTACATAGGTATATCTAAATTGTCATCGCATTTTGCAATCATAGCATCGTACTTTTTCTTTTCAATTAGCAAAGTATCGTAATACTTACCTCTGCATTTTAATTCTATCCTGTGGTATGTTTTAGGGCTGTAGCAATCCCACCTACTCATCTGGCTTTTAGCCTTAACCAAATCAGGATAGCAGCAAGTTAGTAAATATTCAAAAAGGTCTTTTTCTTTCAAAGGTATTGGTTATAAACTGCCTGTAAGTCTTTCCAAACTACCTTTCCAAAACTGCAAGGCGTACATTCAACTTTAGTTTTAAATATTCTCTCGTAAATGTTTTTGTACGTTTCCTGCTCTTCAGGAGTCCACTTATTCTTTTTAGTTTCTACTGCCACTTTAATTAAATCAAACTCCAGCTCTGTTAAACACTCTGGTTTTTTGTACCTAAACATTTCATTTAATTTAACCTTTCTTTCATCACAACCACAATCTTCACCAGCTAAAAACTTTACTGCTTTCTTTATTCCTGTTGCTTTTGTTATCTTCTCAACAGTATCGCCTAAGCCTTGGCTTGATTGTGCGTGTTTAGCTTTCCACTCCTTGTACTCTTTAGTGCGTTTGTCTCCTTTAAATTCTGTCATAATCTTTATTTTTATAGTCTAAGTAATCTTCAGTAAACTGGTTTTTTATTTCTTGCTTAGCGTGCTTTAGTGAATTGAATATACTTACCCAACTAATATTAGTTTCTGCTGCTATACCCCTTATACTTAAATCTGTATCTCTGTAAAGTGTAAATAGCTTTTTTTCATACCATCTCCATCCCTCTATATGGTCATCTATCATTGTACAGATTTTATGAAATGCTACTTGCTCATCCATTTGATTATCGTCTGGAATTTGTATGGTAAACTCTTCATCATCAATAGAAACTTTACTAATCTTTTTTTTAGAGTTGTAATACTGATAGTAAAGACTACGACAACAAAAGTAAATATAACCCCTGCTAACGATACCATTTCTAATAACTTTGTTTTCATCTGCATACTTATATATCGTCAAATACATTTCTTGTACAATATCTTCGGCAAAATCATATTCACTAAAACTTTTTACAATAGCTATCCATTCGCTATGTCTTTCAGCTACTTTTGCAAGCCATTCAGTCGGTTTATCCATATCACATTAATACTAATTATACCTAACAAACATTGTAAGGTAATCTCATCTTCTTGTTCGTATTGTTCTTTGTGATATAAAAAGCCAAACATTACACCTTTAATAGGGCTTATTATAATTTCTGCACTTTTAATTTGACCAATAATCAAAAAAGTAAATGCCACTATTAATAAAAGCCCTATGAATATCATACGTTTAGTTTTTGTATTTTGTTTTCATTATGTATTAAATCTTTGCCTAAGTATTCAAAACCTACATTATTCTTTTTCATTCTCAATTGAATAGGTTGTTCAAATGTAGTAGGTCTACCCCCTGTTTCGTTTTCTTTTATTTTCAAGACGTGTATATTACTATACATCCAATCAGTTGGGTGTGCTACATACCTATGGATACACCAAATATCGTCAGCGCGTGAACTGATTTTAGAACCGCCTTCTGCATCACTCATTGCTAATGGTCTAGTTAACCCTTCATATTCGTGTCCTGAATAATGAACCTGCCTTAAAGCACTTGTTACTCCGTGAGCATTTACACAAACCTGAACTTTATTTTTTTTAGTAAATATTCTAAGTTCAGTTAATACTTGATAATCGTATTCGTGTGCGTTACCTACCATCTTTAATATAGCAGCATCCTTAGCTAAACTGTTATAAGGGTCTATTAATAAGCCATCGTAATTCCAAGCTTCTTTAATTTGTTGTGCTTCTTTTAATAAACTCTTATAGGTGTACATATCCTCAACGTCAATTATTTTAAAATGTTTATTAGCCCATTCAACAGCCTTACTAATTAATTCATCAGTTGCTACTTGTATAGGCTTACCCATTCTAAACTCAATAATCTTTCTAAGTATTGATTCAGGTGTATTTTCGCTTGACCATATAACAAACTTTAAATCGTGTAGCTTTGCCCATAATACATAAAAGTATATAAGAGTCGTAGTTTTACCTACGTTCGCGTGTCCAATAGCTATTAATAAGTTTTTTTTGAACCTTATATGCTCGTCAATCTCTGGTACACCTATTTTAATACCTTCTTTTACTCTTCCGTACTTAATGTCTAATATCTTGTCTTGTAATTTCTTTGCCTGTGCTATCATATACTATTGTACTTTTTTTCCATTGCTATTGTTTGCCCCTCTTCTTTTTCAACGTAATAACCTACGATTGGATTTACTTTGTAGTTCCAAAAATCAATAGGCATTTCTTCTCCATCTTTTAGTTTTCTCATTTAAAAGTATAAAAAAAGGGGAAATTAATCCCCTTAGTTAATTAAAATGGTAGACCTGCTGTTTCTTCTCTTGCAGGGTTTTGATCCTGATTAGTGTGTTCTGGTATATTGTTTTCAATCTTCCATCCGTTTATACTTGGATAATGCTTACCATTGTTTTCTCTGCTTTTTAAATTTATATAAACTTTAACAGGATTGCCTTCCTGAAAATTTTCTAATGCAGATACTGATTTACCCCAAAAATCAATAGGTAAATCTTGTGCGTAATCTCCTTCAGTTGTTAAAAGGATGCTTCTCTTCTGCCATTCGTTACCTGCTTTAGAAGTTCCTGACTCAACTTCTTGAATAAGTTTGATGTTTCCTGTAATTTCCATATTTCTACTTTTATTGATTGATTATTATATTTAGTTGTGTAATATACTTTTTTAATTCTACAATTTTGCAAGTTCATCCTGTACTTTTTTAGATACCTTATACTTGCTTTTAATAGCTTCTACGCTACCTCCACCTTTTATAAATTCTATT